>Ga0307507_10000150_pt1 | contig 122227 bp, 67 predicted proteins | sample 7_EM_MG_FD_207223 | JGI IMG/M metagenome (GOLD analysis project Ga0307507, IMG submission 207223) | Populus trichocarpa ectomycorrhiza microbial communities from riparian zone in the Pacific Northwest, United States - 7_EM | ecosystem: Host-associated > Plants > Roots > Unclassified | place...
TAATTAATAACAATTCAACCACTGCATCAAATAGGCTCAAATTTTAAAGTTATAACTAGGAATACTATGCGAAACTTCTATCCAACTATATAGTCGGTTAGGTAAGCGGGCGCGTTTCTCTGCCGCCGAAGCTATGGGCTTCGGATTTTTACTACCTCTTCATCATTACTAGACTCCACCATTATTGTTACCCGTTTCTTTGACGGCAAGCCTCTAGACTGCTTTATAGGGCTCTGAACTTGTTGTTATAAGTCTCTTTTAAGCTATAATAAGGCTAAACGTTAAGCAGTTTCATCGTCTTTTGCCTGCTTCTTTTGCCGTGCCAACTTCTCCCGATTTTAACGCCTTTGTTTTACTACTTTCTCGTTATTTTTCTTCTCTTCCTGTTTCTGAATTTTCGCCTGGGCTTTCTCTAGCGCTATTTGTTATTTTGTAGCCTCCTCATCCCTAATAGCCTGCTTTGTGGTCTTAAGTTTAGTTGGTAACCAGAAGGTAGCTTTACCTTTATTTATTATATAAATATTCTTAATAATAACAGCATTCTTAAGCCCCTTAATTCGGGCTTGTAAAATGCTATTCTTGGCTACTATCTTCTCCACTAAGTTACCTAGTTTAGCCGCATTACGTAACGGCTTAGTACCACTAATATGCTTTATAAGTCTCCGTACCTAACGGATATTCGATGCTGAGTATATAGTTAACGTAGATGACACAGATCCACTTATACCGGGCCGCTTAGGGGCTGCCGGCTTGACCTGGTTAAGTATTAGGTCTAGATCTAGGGGCTATAAGCTGGTTTTACGCCAGCCACTAAGAATATTAGTTTCCGTAAAAGTACGTTACCAGGCGGCTTAAAATAAGCCGTAAAACTCTCTCTTTGTAATGCGGCAAAGCCCTACCGTATTATAGATCCATTTATTAAGCTCCTAGGAGTAGTAGTTTGCTAGAGGGTTAAAAAGGCTAACGTCTAGAGGCTAGAGTCGATGAGTTAAATAGGGGGGGTATACTGCCACTAGGATCCTATACTCGAGGTACCAGTCTAAAAATAGTATATTAATATAGCTGCCATGCCTGTTAATAAAGAGAAGCCGCCAGTTACGCCCATGCCTGGCTTTTGCTTTAGTGTAGTAATTAAAAATAGTAATTAACCACGCTATCCCTAGCTCGTTATTCGTCCACCCTAAAGGTGAACTTGTGAAATAGGCCGCATCTAGCTCGGTAGGCTTAAAATCGTTAAGCTAGGTATCTTAGATATTGCCTGTTATGGCCTAGTAGATAAGGGAGGGTGGAATATATATCCTATCTATACAGATTATTACTATACACGTAATCCATTCACGATTGCCATCCTGGCTAGCACTAATTAATTTACCCCTTTTTTCTAAATCCTTATTAAATATCCTCTTTACTTTCTAAAGGATGCCAATTAGGAAGCCTTTTTTATCTATATTATATGTGTTTTGCAGAAGGACGTTATATTACTTAATTTTAGCCCAAACCTTTAAAATATTAGTACAAATACTAGTATTTAGGAGGCTACAAACCAGCTTAAAATAAATAGTATATTAATATACATCATCCGCCTTTTTACGGCTTAAATCTGCCGCCGCTAGGAAGCCAGATTTTAAGACCTTTTAATGCCGCTTAACAAACTTATACGCCCAATTTTTTCCGGGGCGTTTTTTGACTATATCCTTAGCAAAGTTTCGGACCATTGTACAAGTAGAAGGTAGCCCTTAATCAGTTAATTGATTAATCTCATTTACTAGGGTAAGCTGCTGTTATACCGATAGTAATGAGACATTATCCCGGTAAATATACCGTAGGTCGATTTTGCCTTATGCACGCCTTGCAAGTGTCGTATGATAGGGCTGTTGTACTGGCGTTATAGGAGCTGAAAGAGGCACGTTTTGTAAAGATAATGAATTCATTTTTATGTGATTTGGTAAAGAATTGATAGAGATAATTAATTTTGAAGTTTTCTATCTTGTGGGTAAATGCACGTGCACGCTGCAGGGACGTGCACGCTGGCGGGAGACCTTCTAATTTGGCTCGGCAGTTTAGCGACAGGCAGAATATGCCTTTCATTAACGAACAGCCTCTTTCGCATAGACTTACATCAGAGAGTCGCCAGTTCTTCCAATTCATGATTCATGAAGAATTTTGCGACGAAAAGCTCAAGGTGAGTGCTTGCTCCCTCAAAAAGGAGAGTTTATGCCACATTTGCAAGTAACTTTGTACACTGACATTTAACATCTAGGGAAATAAACTTTTCCGGAAACAACTATCAACCTCAAGTCAGTACGTCAATGCACGAGTACATATCCAGGATGAAAGAGACATACTAGTGTTTTTGAAAGATCTACACCATCCAAATATCTGTGAAGCCCTTTTTGCCTACGCAGAAGAATACGAACAACGTTATAGCTTAGTTTTCAAGTTCCATTCTTATGATCTTGAGAAGATACTCTATCCGAGAAGCAACAATCATACTTCTACTCCAAAACCTCAGGGAGCTCAGGTTCAATTTCCAGGGTCAAAGCTTGAGAACTGGATTTGGAAAGGGTTCTTAGGCATAATAGATGCCGTCGCAGCAGTTCATGATCCCCAAAATTCTGTTACGTCTATTCCTAAATCAAATTCTCATCGCCTGGTGGGCGGCCACTTCGACATCAAGCCTGCAAACATCATTATAGACGATAATGGCGTCTTTCTTCTCACAGATTTTGGTCAAGCGTACTTCAAAAATGTTAAAATTGGCGAGGAGAGCAACCTCACCATTAAGGCTGGAACTTACAACTACCGACCACCGCCTCGGTATAGCCGTGAACGGGCCGAACAAACCGACAATGTCGAAACAAAAAATAAATGGACCAGAGCATATGACATTTGGTCACTTGCTTGTGTCTCAGTAGAGATCATTGCTTTCATTATTGAGGGGGTGGATGCGGCGGATAAATTCTTTGAAGAACGACAACTCGAGGATGCTGAAGACTTCGGCAAATTTTGGACTGGTTCCAATGATGCGCCAATGCTCAAAAAGTGTGTTCAAACACGACTAGACCGGTATAAATCACTCGGAGATAAGTACTTGAATAGAGTTGTCAAGCAGATAGAAGATATGTTTAAGATCAACGAGCTGGTTCCCATAACAGCAAAAGCACGCCTCCAATCTTTCTCCGCAAGCGTCGAAGTTGATCGTTACATGTTCCGAGCCGATGATGATGATCTTGTCGGCGGAGCTGGAACATTTAAGCCTTTTGAAAAGATGTACGTGCGGTGTGACATACCAACACCGGCTTTTATACATGTTTAACCACATCCCCGGACCGCGCTGAGTTTATCTGTCCACATCATACCTCGAAGTTATTTTTCTTGTGAGGACGCTAATAGCTCACTCAGGCGAACTACATTTTCTACTGCTAGAGTGTTAACCCCTCTCAGATGCTCCTTGTATCTGTGGAGGAGCAGAAGGAAGGACAGTATCACTTTAACACTAGAGTTCCCAGCAACTGATGGCGGGACGATATCAATGCCAATTCCAGGTACATCTACTCTCTTGTTGCTGAGAATCCAAAGCTGAGAATCTATTGTAGCCCCGAGAACACAAGATGAATTCATTCCTACGGGCCTTTTCGATGTGGAAGCTTTATTTCAAGACAGTCAGCCCCTCTCGGATCTACAATGCTCCTTCCAGAACATGCATAATGGAACGATATTTCATATGTCAAAAAAATGGGGTCAGTAAGCTGCAAGCCGCGGAGGAACCACGGACTAACTAAACACGTGCCAGACTTTTATCACCTTCAGGGGGCAGTGACCCATCAGTTCACTTGCGATGGCTCAGAGTGGGTAGTCTGGAAAATCTTCTTAGAAAAATATCTTCCTAAAGCGCTTCCAGGGTACGGATCCGGTCGTGTTCTTTCGCGAGACCCAGGAGGCAAGAGACCAGAAGCTTCAGAAGCGGACACATGCAAGTTTGGAGATACCTGACTGACGGAGAATATGACGTCCGTGATATTAATGATACTAAGAATATGAGTTTGAGCTGACTTAATTGGTAGGACCTTTACTGCAAACCAGCCGTTCCGGCGATAGTACTGCCGGAGATTCATAGTATGGAAGACAACTCTTCTAGCAAAACGAGCTTTAGGAAGCCAAAACCAAAGCCATTGAATACTGAGGTAACGCTCGCCATTTATCTGTGCGGGCCCAATGAACGGACTTTGTTCGTTATGCCTTGTTAGTGATCTCTTCGTGGCAGAGTTCCCACCATTTGCCAAAAGACGTTGACCTCTGACCTCTCTACAGTGAATGAGGACGCATATAATCACCGATTCTATGAAGACAAAGATGGTCGGCAAATAATGATCTTTGAGAGAAAATTAAAAGCATCAGAATTTGCCGCTGCAGTTTTCGACCGTCCGTCGCCCAGACATGGCAATAATCAGTTAGTTAGTTACGGTTATGTTCGATTATATAGTAATATAACCAATCAAATCATAATCGCACCTAGTGATTATATTACGTAGATATAACAATATAATCACCCGCGGTAAGAACAGGTGGTAGTGGTAAGAGAGCTGTGGTATTGAGTACTAGATCTTACTATATCGCCAGTAATAATCTATATATCCGTGCGTAGCTCTAAACCAATTAAAATATATACAATATACGTCTGTGCGGGCCTGTAGAAGGTTAGGTGTACATAACGCGTCATGGGTACCGTATAGAGCTCCCTTATCTACCACCAATCTGCCTTACCTTTACTACCCACGCTTTAAGCTATGCCTCCCTTAGCTAACTCCTCTATACCACCTGCCACCCAAAAGAGAGCCCATAAAGAGGAATAAGCCACTACTACCTTAACACTCAGCGATCACGATTCGCGTAAGTTTGACGATGTTACAGCCGCTTGCAAGGATCCTAATTACCAGATTAGTGAGCCACCATTAAAGCGACGGCGCGCCCGTGAGGATGAGGCTCTTTAGTCGTTCGCCCTTAATAAGGCTTTAGTAGGCTTACTAGTAAGAGGCAAATTAAAACAAGAGCTCTTTTACTATAAGTGGTGTTCTGATTATAGTGTTGTAAAATCTTCCTTAAGTATAACTGCTTTCCGTTAACACCTTAAAAACATATATGGAATCCTTACTACACCAAAGCGATCTAAGGTTAATATAAATACTAAGGCTATACTTGCTGTACTATTTAATTAATAAGCTAAGAAATAAGCAACTGGGCGAGATCTAAGAACTATAAAAGTCCTATAAGAGTTAGTGAACAAGAAGACCTTTCTTAACTCCCTTATCTACCTAATTATCACTCGCAATCTTCCTTATATAATTATTAAGTGGCTAGAGTTTTAAGCCTTTTTATAAATCTGCAACTACACATTAACAGAAGAGGGCGGGCCCTTATACAAATCTTGCAGGAGCGTGCCCATTCTAATTAGCAAGACGTTTGTGATCTAAAAGAATTATATAAAGTTAAGGCTCTAAAAAGCTAAGTTAAAGATCCACTTTACTACTAACTATTAGATGGCCCTAAATAAGATAGCTTACCAAGTGGTTACTGCTTATTTTGTAGACAAATTAAGCTAGCTGTTAAAAGCCACGATCGCATTAAGAGAGCATAAAGAGGTGCATGGAGGTGAATAGTAGGCGGAGGTAATGATAAAGGTGATTAAGGAGTACAAGATTCCTAAGAGCTAGATTAGTTACCTTACTAGTAGGCTTTATTTCCTGCCTCTACTACTATTAAGTTCCATACTAAATATACCTAATTTAGGTAATAACCATGGCAGTAATAATAAGCTCTGTTGAATTCTGCAAAAGCGCTTCCCTTTTTAGAATGCCGTACAGCACCAAATTTGCTATATTGGCCATGTTATTAACCTTATAGTACAAGCCTTCCTTTTCCACAAAGACGAAGAAGCTGTTAAAGTCGCGATTTAGGTAGTAGAGGAACTCCAGCGGGAGGAGCAATACTTGAATATTTACTCTAAAGGAGAGTATAACCAAGACAAAGCTACCCAAGAGAAGTGGTAAGAGATTAGAGCCCTGGGCAAGATACATAATATTACTATATAGTTAAGGCGTTTAATAGAGCGATATTAAGCCTTCTTAAAGCTAGCCAAGAAGATACTAAAGCGTAATAATAATATAAGGTGGAACTTATAGCTTCTTATACTGGAGTTAGCAATAGAGCTTAAGACTACAATTTAAGTCTTCCTAGATGTATATTATAAAGAGATAAGCGCTAATGCTCTTAGTCGTGACGAATAGGATACAGTTTATAAGACAATCGCAATCCTACTACTGTTTAAAGATTCAATAAAGGCCTTAGAAGGCGATTTAATAACTCTAAATAAGGTTCTTTAGAGTATAGATTTCCTTATTAAACATATAAAAGAGATATAGCAGGAGCACGTCTCTAACGCTTACCTCTTGGCGTCTCTTTTAATAATATAGTTTGCTTTTAATAAGTACTACACCTTAACTAATAAAACACTAGTATACGCGGCAGCCTTACTACTTAATCCAACGCTTCGACGGGCCTATCTTAATAAGAGCTAGAAGACGATTAATAAGCGTTACCCTAGTATAATTAAGCGAGCGATTAAGGCTGCGCAAAAGCTATAGTAGAAGGAATATAAGTTTAAGCTAATTAATAGTAAGCTAACTAGGCAAGTAGATCTAGATCTAATTAAGAATATATATAAGAGGTAGTAATATATAAGGGAGCTTAAGAGCCTATCTAATAATAATAAATTTAAACAATTTATTACTATATAATCTGCCTCTAATATTTATAACGCCACCTAACTTATCTTCTTATAGGCAAATCCTCTATAATTAATTGCCGGCTCCTTCCTTACTTAGTAGCTTAAACTGTCTTAGTAAAAGCTCTACCTAAGGCTCTCTTAAATGGCCATTAATATCCTCTCTATACTTGTTGGTCACACAGGGTGACTCACCAATAACGACTACTCGAGTAGGTTATAGTGATGTTGGTTAATATGCTTCTTGATTAGAATAAGGAAGGGCGAGGAGCTTAAGACTCCTCGCCACGCTAGTGCCGCGGCGTCACGTAACAACCGCTTGCCTAATTCCCGACACTGGCAACTCTTCTTTTGTAGTTGCCATCTATATACAAATACTGCTTGACTAGCGTAACAAATATCAATCCTCCTTACTTACTATTGCCATTATAATATAAGTCTCGCTGTCCTAAAATTTGCCTTTTAGCATATGGTGCTTTCTTACTTAGAGTCGCGGGTGGATATCGTATTAGGGCCGCCAAGGCGCTAGTTATAAGTGAGCCAATAGCGATTTTCCATGCCGGGCATAGAAAATCCTAATTAGCTACTCTTAAATTGCTATATCTTCTACTCCCTTTTAACCTAACCTTTAACTCATACACGTAGAGTATTTATATTAACGAACGTCTCTAGTGCCTTGTTTGGGTTTGCCTTTATTATCGCATTTGCTAGGTTATCTTAGCCATTAATCTACTGGATCTTAAAGAGTTCTTAACGCTTATAGGATTGCCGAAGTGCTATAATATCAATTATAAAACGCTTCTCCTTTATGGTACCAAGCTTAACTAAACACTTATAGAGGGAGTATAAGTCGGTGCACACAATTATAGGAATAGTAGGGAGTTTAAGCCAATCTATAATTATCTTAAGGGTAGTTCTAATTGCAATTACTATATTAACTCCGCTAACTATTCTATATATCTCTAACGCTAGAACGCTTTAAGTAATATACTTACTCTTAATTAAGCTCTAATAGATAAGGTTGCCATAGATTATAAAGTTATTCTCTCTAGTAGATTTATTTATAATAATAATCTCATATCCTAGCTAGGAGCTAAAATCTTTATTATTTACAAATAATCCATTAACAAATATAAAGAGCTTAGTGGTAGGAAGGTTAATAGGCATATAGAGTAGTCCCCAATTAAGATAATTTATTTGCCAGTAAAGACGCTTATTTAGGGCAAGAATATTATCCTTAGTTAGTTCCTGGTGTTAGGCGGCAATAGAGAGATTAAATAAAGCCTTAGGTTAATAGATAGAAGCAATATAAGCTCTATAAGCGCGTTACTCTATATATCCTTGCTTTAGAGAATTAACGTTAATAACATTAATCTTCTTACCTTAGCCCTTCTGACGCAAAGCAATAGAATCCTTATTTAGGGAGAGGATGCATCTATTAAAGAGTAATAGTGTGGTTAAATTAAGCTTTTTCTTTAGCTTTGCTATAAGATTTGCCTTTACTAGCTTATCTTCTTTAAGTGCTAAGAATTAGTCGTCTCCCAAGATAATTATATTATTAGTTTATATGCCAACGATTCTAAATGGAGTTCCCGTAGTTGTAATAAGGAAGCAGGGATTAAATATAGAAGTAGTTATTAAGAGCTTCTCTTTATAGTGCTTACTATAAGTAGCCTACTAATAAGTTCCTGCCTCTGCAATTCCATATAATGGCTTAAGTATAACCATAATTGTATCTTCAGGATATTGGTAGCGAATTTGCTCTAGAAGGTATGCCAGTATTAAGTACTAAAGGCGCGTCTCTAATTAGGTATAGGCCTAAGTAATATCTTATAAATAAACCGCCATTCTATTCTTTATTAAGGAGGGAGCTAGTGTAATAATAACTTACTAACTAGCTTGTTAAATCATAGGGAATTATATAAGAATTACTTCCTTGCTATTATTATTATAACCTTAAATAACCAGTCTTAACTTCTTAAATAGGGTGTTAGTAGCTTTACCCTTAATCTTATTAACTATTTTTAACTTAAAGATGCGAACTCTATTAAACTTAATAGGGTTATACTTCTCAAATTTAAAGACTTCTTTTATAATAAGACCATCGATCTCCTGCTTATTAAATGCTTAGAAAGGAGCTCCTAGAGTTATAATACGGCCTTTCTTTTAGAGCTGTTTTGCGAGCTTAAAGTCAGCCTTCTCTTTAGCTATTATAAAGGCCATTAATAACTTGTCTTTACTCTTAATAGCGGTAATAAATTGCTCTTCAAAATTAACAAGGTGTTAGCAATTTTATAATCCCTTTAAGCGACCTCTACCGCGTTATAGTTACGGCATATCTGCTATAATTGCATTAGGATTATAGTTACCTTCTAGAGTACGTTAATTATAGTTCTCCTTTAGGGTATCCTCTAGGGCATCCTATAAAGGCTTAGAACTGTTGTTTCTATAATAGGGCTTAATAACAGTTAAGTGGAATTAAGTGGGTCTATAGGGTATTTAAAGAGTATAAGTCTAACTATTAATTATAATGAGTTTATATAGGCCTAACTATCCTCCCTTTTTACGCTATACGCGTACCTTAGATTGGAGTGGTAGATTAAATGTAGTTAAGATATTTAGGCCATTTCTTATTCCTAATACGTCGTTGACCTAGCGCGTAGCGTAGAGACATCACACCTCTTTTATTACTTTGCGAATAGCCTCCACTCGTTGCGTAATAGATAGGGATAGTAGAGAATTATTAGTCATTTAAAGGTAGGCGCTAAAGACTAGTAATATAGGTACGAGCCTATCTAGGCCAGCGGAATTATTAACAGCCTTAATAGCCATCTATAAGATAAGCTCTTCGCTAGCGCCCTCTAGTTCTAAAGAAATAATCTTATATACTTATTATAATGGCGTGTAATATCGTTCTACTTTTTTAACACTATTATATGCCTTAATAGGGACTTCCTTAACCTTAATTTCCATTGCCTTTACCTATTACCAAAACTCTGTAGATAAGAAGTTCCTTCCTACGTTATAAATAACTTAATTAGGGGGTCCTAGGTAGATATCAATCTAGTATAATTAAAGAGTATCCCATGCGTTCCTAGCTAATATATCCTTTAGGAAACATACAGCTTAAAAGAAGGTTAAGAGGTTAACAACTTAGAGTACTAGCTTACCGCTAAGATATATAATATTAATAATAATATAGAAGTTAAAGTCGTAGTTATCTTTAAGGGTAAACTTAAATTAGCTAGGGGACTTCTAGTTTATTTAGCAGTAATAGCAGTACTTTATAAAATGCTTAATTGTCTTAGCCTTAACTTTATAACCTACTTATTAAAGGACCCTAAGCAATCTATAAACTAATAGGTAACCAAAGCGACGGTATAGTTAACATAACTCTAACTTAGTTAAATAGCTCTAAGCAACGCTCCTTTCTAGCTATTAAAGGAGCAACCAAGGGTGACCCTACTTGCGTATAACAGGTACCTGATTATCTCCCTAAACAAGCATATTTTTAAGGTTATCGAGCTTAACGCCTAACTTATCCATATCTCAGATGTAGAATAGAAATAGGGTGTTTATAGGAATAATATAGAAAGTAATATATCCTAACAAAGTTTGGATCTTGATTATACTAAGAGAGATTATAGTACCCTTGCTAAAGCGAATTGTATATTAGCCTGCCGTTAATTAGTTAATCTGAATAGAGCTATTAAGCTGCTAAAGAGCTTAAACTTAAGGTTCTCCTACTATAGATACTTCTACGGCTCTAGTATCTGGTATAATACTATAGAAGACGTTCACTAAGTATCTATTATTAAAGGAGAACGCGGAACTTTCTTTTAGCTTATTAAAGATATCTAACTTTGTAACAGAATGGAGTGTAGATTAGTTGTTAAGGACAGTAATAGTTTATGTGCCATTTACCTCACCATACTCAGTAAAGTATTGGTTGGGAGAGTAGTCCTTAATTTCTATATCCATAAGGAGCTATTTGGCCTCGTTAACCTTATCCTTAAGATCTTCTTCGCCTTTATATTAAACTAGGAAGCTTTAGAAGTAGGCTATAGTAACCTTATAATTTCCAACATTTTATGCGCTCTGGCGAAATTTATTATATGCCTCTTTTTATCTATTAAGAGGGTGCCTAGTTAACTAGCAATTTAGCTTCTTACAAATATAGCATTTCTTCTATTAATTGTTTTAAAATAAACTTCTATAAGGACCTCTATAATTTCTTTATAGTTAATGTTAATTATACCCTCTGCCGTATCCCCTACCCCGGCCACTATATATTCAATCAGTCCAGTTATAATCATATTGGTCAGTTAGGTTAATTAAAGTAGGTTAGGGTTAGGTATTAAATTACTATACTTCTTAAGAGCGCAGAGTGGTACTAATAGAGGATCTTAATTAAGCACACACTCCTTTATAAGTATTTGCAGGATTAAAGAGGGCAAAATTGCATTCTTTAATACCTTAGTATACGCTAATAACTTAATCGCGTAGGCTAAAGTCCTCTTAATATAATTTGGATAAACCACGCTAAATTATCTAAAGTTAATTAAAGAGCTTTTAAAGGCAGTCAAGTCGAGAGGCATCTAGGTTTATAGCAATAATTCTTAGGAAGGTAGTCTCTCTCTACTCTAATATATACTGCTACTTATTCTCTTCTGTTTTAAAGTGGCATCTTGTCTTATATATTATTCAGTTAAAATTATATCCTTTTCCTACCAAACGATTATAATAGAAGGTACTAGCGCGGCCCTTAAGTATAATAGAATAAGCGTTATAATATTAGTTAGGTTCCAGTCCAACCTTCTAGCAATAGTTATAAAAGATACGCAGCTTTAAATTAAGGATATTATATAGTTCCCCGCTAAACCTCTTCTCCTAGTCCAAATAGAGTTTTGTAAGCTCTGTAAGCATTTTTAAGGTGCCTCTAAGCAGTATTAGGCCACGTTAAAATTGCATTAAAGATTAAGGTGGGGATTGCTTTATAGGCTATAGTGGAGATGCAGAGCTTAATAAAACACAGCGTAGTACCTAATCTTCCTATAGTAGAGTTTAAAGGTTATTAAATCGCGAAGCAAGGGGGTCTTATGCTTGCTCTTAGGGGGTAGTAGTTAAAGTTGCGGGTTAAATTAGTGGAAGCGATAGATATAGTATGTAAGAACTTATACCTAGAGCAATAGAATTAGAACATGTCTCTATTAGTATATTATTTAGATTCTATTATAAGTTAAGCTTCTTTATATTGCGTAGTTAGTGCTCAATCTCTTATAGAGTCCATTTATACTCTTCTTTTACGTTAATAACTTGCTCCTAAATATTGTCTCTAATAGTGTCTCCATCTATAGGGACAAATACTCCGTTCTCCCAAAGGAAGTTATGGAAGTCTTATACAATATTCTTCTTCGCGAGGGCCTATGTTTCCTTTATCTATCTAATAAAGTCCTCCTTTATGCAATACCATAGCATAGTATTGTTATATTCGCTGTCTATATATTATACTATACAGTATAGTAAGAATCCGTTCAGGTCCTATTACTTAGCGTTTATAGGGTTAATGTCTTTGTCCTATATCTCTAGGTTAATATCATTCTTATACTTCTTTGGGTAGGTTAATACCATAATAGGAGTAGAATTAACGGGGTATCGTACGTTAAAGGTAGGTAGGATTTTCGGCTTTATAGGATCTCGTAAGTTTGCTGTTAAAAGGTAGGCAATTTAAGGCGTAGTTAACGCGTTTTAGACGTTGACTTAGGATCCTAGGTTTAGTAACACTTCTAACCTAAAGTACTTAACCAAATCTTCATAAACGCGATTGTTCTGCGTAATGGATGTAACTTGGTATCTTCTAGTACTTAGTAATACTTCTGTTACTGGTTTTCCGCAAGCCTAAGGTAGTACAGTATCGCCGGGAACCCCTACACAAGACTATCTCTTCTGTTGATAACCTAGCTGCTCTGTGGTTAACTATATATTCAACCACTGATTAGTATTGGTCACACAGGGTAACTCACCAATAACGACTACTTGAGTAGGTTACAGTGATGTTGGTTAATATGCTTCTTAATTAGAATAAGGAAGGGCGAGGAGCTTAAGACTCCTCGCCACACTAGTGCCGTGGCGTCACGTAACAACCGCTTGCCTAATTCCCAACAATACTAGTAATGTTGGCTGAAGCGGAACAAGTCTTTTTAGGTGCATGGTAAACGATATTATAGTTACAATATAGGCTTGGAGCCACGGTAGTTAAATAGACGGAGTGCTTAAAAAGCTAAATACGCAAAGTTGTTAAATCTAGTGGTTTCGTGTCGGTAGAGGTGGCAGCTAAGGTGTTAAATATTAAGGGAGGAGTTAGTAATATGGGCAGCAATAATATAGGTAATAGCCAGGTGTTAGATAAGGAAGATTGGTATAATTAAGAGCCATCCTAAATACTAAGAGGCTATCATTAATTTGGGGTAAATGTAGGAAGATCTAGGTAAGTCCTACAGAGCTGTCTACTATACCAAAAATCGGATCCTGACCCTAAATATAGGTAATTAATATAACTACGCAATTAAATCGCAATCGCCTCTTGTAATTATATAGTAATCGCAATCATATAGCTGATTATAATTATATAGTTATTGCCATGTCTGCCGTCGCCTGACACATTACCCGGGATTCCCCTATCGGAGGAAGTCCTCCTGGAGAAAATAAACACGGGCAAGGGTATGAAAAGGCTTGAAGTCGAATTTTGGAATAGCGACCGTCAGTAAATTTGATCCGTATACCCCAGTCGATTGTTTGTCTAAGCTAACATTTTTCAACGGTCAGACCGGGAGAAGTTCCAAAAATTTTATGAGAGCATATGGAAATAAAAATCCTCATAATACTAGCAGCTCTATAATCTTTATTCTTATTCAAACGGATAAATAAAAGTCTAAATCATACATCTTAGCGGACACCCTGATACTACAGAATCGTTACCTGCTAATGCTTCGCATTTTCCCCATCTTCTGGAACTGGAACGGCCAATCGGCATGCAATCACTCAGTGCCCTTGACGAATGAGCAGGCAACTTCCCAGCACAGTAGTTGTGAGTCAAAGGGAGATGGCAGCCACCTCAATTGCGACCAACATATAGTGATTAGCATTGAGATGGCAGTATCAGGATCATTTCTGCCCGGTCGGGCAATGAGAAATTCCGTATTCTTCCTCCGGCAAGGTTAAAGTAAAAATGTATTGGAGATACCGATGCTTTCGAAGAAGCTGTACTTCTATCAGAGTAGGGGTTGGCAAGTGACCAATCCTCTTAATTTTAGAGTCGTATAGTGAAATACATCCAAGTTGCACTAGGCACTTGTAGCGTCAGTGTAAAATACCACTGCTGCCTCGTTGCTGCATCTGTTGACCGAGCATCGATCGCCGATCGTTGTCTACAAGATTGACACTAGAGCAGGGGTGTCTCGAGTCAAGCATATATATGCATTCTTCTTCGTAGATCAATCTACACGAGTTCGTTCCTGACCTGATATTTCCGGTCAACAGCATTTTAAGATGGGGTTTATACAAAATCCATCTCCAAAGTTTCGTTTATTTCAATATCCACCTCCTGCCAATTAAGGCTTACCCGGCGCTTTCAACCCCCCTACTGCGCAGGGGGGCCGCCACCTTAAATGTACCACATGCTCAAGCGCACCAAATAGTATATTATTAGATTATCAACCATTTTTCCTAAACCTTAGTGTCTTAATTTCTAAGGCCTTATTGGTCCGCCTTATTGCTCGCCCGTAAGCAACAGCAATAGCGTGTTCTGCCTTCTGCCTCCTCCAGGGTAGGCAAAAATCTAATCTTATCTTGATACGATCGACGATCGACGATCAATACGATATCTCGTATCGATCAAAGTATCGTGATATTGAATATAGATAATCCCACTGAATGAAAAGCATACATTTCCACGTAGCGAATATCTCCAATCTAAACCGTTCCACAATCTACTATTAAGAGCCCCAGCAGATTGTTCCGATATACTATACTATAGATTTATTCTCGGACTGGACAAAACAAAAACACGTGACCAAGCCGCAAGCATGCTTTTTCCATAAGCCCGTCGCCAGCCCACCCAAGCTGTAAAAATCCGAGAATACACAGAAACTATTAGACAAAATAGCAGATTACCACCATGCTCCTACTAAACCCTCATCAGGAGACTAACAAAGGAAATATGTTCCTAAGCTGGGCAAAAATGAGCGATGTCTGAACTCAGTTTCCGCCGCCTCCTCCCCCACCCCTTGCTCTCTTCCCGCCTTGATGATTTGCATCTCCTGCTTCCCCGCCATCCTCTCTTGCACGTTTCTGACCTCGTCCAGCGCCGCCATCAGTGACGCCATTGCCTCCAGGGATAAATTGCTTCGCGCCAGGATTCATGCCTCCGCCACGACCGCCAGGACTGCTCTGCCCTTGCTGGTTTGGCAAATTAATAGTTTGAATACTCTGAGCTCCGCCTTGACCGCCACGACCTTGACCTCTTCTAGCACCAACCCCTCTGGGAGGTTGGCTCTGGCCTTGGCCCTGAATGCTAATACCTTGACCTTGCGGTTGGTTCTGTTGGCTCTGCTGGTTCTGATTACCCTGGCCACGTCCTCCGGGTCTAGGAATACCGCCACCGCGTGGTATTGCAGTTTGGCCTTGTTGACCTAGTATCCCACGTAATGCGCCTGGGCCGGTGCCGAAAGCACCCGGTTGTTGCTGCGGTGGTCTTGTGTTGTTACCAGGGTGTTGTTGTGCTTGCTGAGCGGCAAACTGCTGCTGTGCTGGTGAGCCAGGTCGCATGGCGTTTGGAGCCATCTGCTGGCCTTGGAAGCCAGGCCGTGGAATACCGCCTATGCTAGTACTAGCGGCTGGGGTATTTGCTGGAGGGCCTTGGAACTGCTGCATTTGGGGGATGCTAGTGTTGGCTTGGAAAGGGTTCTGCACTCTAGGTTGCCCGGGTTGTTGAACTTGCTGAGCCTGCTGAGCTTGGTTCTGCTGTCCCATGGGCTGCGAGGGACGACCAAACATGCCCTGTTGATTTGGCTGGGAAGGCGGCTGCTGCCCTTGTTGGCTGAAAGTTCCTTGAGAAATTGACGGTCGCCCAAACACGCCGGGCTGATGCTGAGTCTGCGTCTGAGGTCCCGTAGGGGGCTGTGTTTGTTGAGCGGGTTGAGGAAGAGTCGGCTGAGAAGGTTGGGTTGGCGGTATGGGCTGAGATGCTTGAGCTGGAGCAGGTTTGGCGTTCTTCGCAATTTCCCACACTTCCCCTACCGGCCGTTGTGGCGTGTCCTTTGCAGCTTGTTCGACTACTTCCATCTTTGCCATGGCGCTCTTGAGCCTATTTTCTGCCATATTGAGCTTCAAACTCTGGCGTTTCCCTTCCATCTCTACAGCCGAAGCTTTCTGCTTTTCAGCCTGCTTCCGGGCTTCCTCCAATTTCTCTTCCAGAACCTTTTCTTGCTCTTCTTTCACCTTAGTAACTAGCGTTTCCTTTTCCTCGCTGAGCTTCTTTTGAACATTTCGTGTGACGATCGACTTGACAACAGAGTTGTGAGCGATCAAATCCTTAATTTCTGACTCCGAGGGTTTCCAGTCGCCGGAAGGCTTAGCTTCAGCCTTGACTGGCGATGCTGGTTCGGTGGTGTCCGAAGGTTTCTGAGAATCGTCGGCGGATGTAGTCGTGCTATCTTGCTTGATTTGATCTATCGTAGCCTGAGCTTCTTGACGAATGCGACCAATTTTAGCTTCATGCTCGGATTTGAGTCGGTGTATTTCCGCCTCGTGCTCAGATTTAAGATGCTCCATAGCTTCCTCGTGTTCTTTACGTAGTTGTTGCCGGATAGCCTCCTTGCCCTCTGTGAGCTTGTTAGAGAGAACCTTCTTCATTTTATCTGCTCGGCCTTGGAATTGCTCTTCTGCTTGTTTGACACGTTCAGCGTGATGTGCCTCAAGCTCTGTACGGATCGAAGCCACCTGCTCGGTAACTTGATCAGCAACGGATTTGGTACCATCATCCGTTGTGGCGCCAATTGATGTAGCAATAGCAGCGCTTGTTCTTAGATCATCTGCTTCGTGCTGTGCCGCAGCAAGTTCTTCCTTAAGCTTCTCGATGGTCTCTGTTTCAGTGTTTGTTGTCTGATTTGCAGAGGCTTGTGCGTCGGCTTGAACTTGAGCTAATTGAGCGTTTGTCAATGCGATACGTTCATGTAATTCAGCCTATTATGACATCAGTAATTTATTACGCCTTTAAAGGATAATTAGGGTTACTTACGATTTGCTTCTCGAGCTCGCGAATCTTGGACTGCAGAGAATCTACTTGAATGTGTAGAGCAATAGCTCGGTTGGCCTCTTCATTGGCCTTCGCTTCAGCGGCAGCGAGGCGAGCTTCCATATCTGCTTTCTCTTCTGCTGAAAATCCAGGAATATTGCTCTCATCAACCTGACCATCTTCGATACCATTTTGCATTTCCGTGTCAGCAGATTTGGCATTTGCGATTGCTTCATCTCGAGCGACTTTGGTAGCTTCAAGTTCTTGCTGGACCGCTGTGAGTTGGTCCTGCAGTTCGTCTCGCTGTTTAGAAATAGCTTGGTTATCTGAGTCTTTTTCTCTAATTTGACCGGAGAGTTTCTTGGAACGCTCTTTGAACTGTGTAATAAGTGCCTCACGACGTTGATTGGATAACTCTTCTGCTTGACGCAATCGATCATCGAAAGCGTCGATTTTCTCCTGAAGTGGTTGCTTTTCGGCGAGGAGTTTATCGCGTTCTGTCTGCAAGCTGTCGATCTGGGTTTTGAAGGCTTCGAGTTCCGCAGGGTCTACGCGGTCGTACTTCTGCAGAATGTCTTGTGTCCGCTTCTGCCACCTGTCTCGATCCTGTTGTAGCAGCTGGAACTCACCTTCTTTTGTTTCCAGCTCGTTCTCGGCTTCCCGTACTCGTGCCTGAAGAGGCTGTATTTGATTCATCAAATCATCAACCTCCTTGACCTTCTCAGCCAATTGAGCCTGTGCTTGTCGAGCTTCGTTGCGGAGAGTAACACTGCTTTCTCGGAAGAGATTGAGCTCATTGATAGTCTGCATGAGCTTGCTATGGCTCATAGCGCTCTGATCTTTATCGGCTTGACTCTGGCGTTCGGCATTCAACTTCTCCCTGGTCTGATCAAGTAAGTTGTGGGTATGGTCGAGCTGCTGCTTGAGTCGTTTCGCTTCCTGAATAGAAAGCTCATACTGTACGTCTACAATCTCCTTCTCTTGTCTTAGGTATCGGATCACCTCTTGTAGATTCTCGATTCCTGGAGATTGCGAACTAGCGGCCTCTTCATCCTCGCCCCCTGCGATTGAGACACGACTCTGTTTCAGCCCTGCAATCTGGGAGCTCACGTTCTCCAGCTGTTGATGCAGAATCTTGTTCTGAGCTTTCACGTCGTCATTTCGGCTTCGCAACTCAGTCAATTCCCGCTCATACCGTTCCCGAGTCTCTGTCCAATGATCTTCGCTCTGAGCCAAGGTCGTACGAGCAGCCTCAGCCTGGGCTTTGATCTCGGCCACTTCGGTCTTGAGCTTGTTGTATTCATCGCGCATGTCCCTAAGGTTCTTCGTGGCTTCACCGTGCTTCATGAGCTCAACTTCGTAGCTCTGTTGCGCCTGTTGCGCAATTTCCGCTTGGGCCTTCAGATCTTCTTGGTGCAGTTTGGCTGTCTCCCGATATCTCTCACTCTCGTCCCTGAGTCGTGAAATTTCAGATTCCAAGATTTGCTTTTGTTCGTTGAATTTCGAAGAGGCTTCTTCAGAAGTTCGTCGCACCTCGGAGAGTTCCTGATTCGTCGTTGCAAGCTCTGAAGATATATCCTCGACTCGCTGCCCAAGATCGCGTATCTTAGCATCCTTCTCCGCAATTATTTGGTCCATCTCTTCACGGTATTGATCATTTGTCTCGTTGAGGCTCTGAAGTTCCTCCTCTGAAGCTTGGCTGATTGCCTTATACTGCTCTACATGAGCCTTGGCTGTTTCTACCTCTCCACGAGCTAGCTCTAGATCCCGCTTGAGGTCAGATATCTCGATAGCAAGCTCTTGTTCTCTGCTCAAGCCATCACCGTTGGTTGCTGATTCACCTGCTTCGTTCCCACTGTTTGCTCGCGGTGTTGGGCGAGGTTGCAGCGCCTGCGCCCTCTCTTCGGCGTTTTGAAGCTCGATCTTCATCTCGTCAACTCGTGCTTGAAGGTGATCGCGTTGGGTTTTGGCCTCTACAAGTTCCTCTCGTGTATTGCCCAAACTCTTTACCAGATCATCAATTCTCGTTCTGCTCTGTTCCTGTTCGTATTCTCGACGAAGCGCAGCCTTTTTGCTATCTTCAATCTCGTCGTCGAGCTTTCGTTTGATTGATTGAAGTTCGGATTCCAGAGATTCGGCTCTGCTCTGTAATCTTCGTCGATTTTCCGAATCCGTGAGTTCCCGTTCGTTCTGAAGGTTCTGCAAGTCGCTGATCATCTTGTTGAGCCTACCCCTCTCATCCATCAGCGAGCGGTTGTCTTCGCTAATGCGGGCTTCGATCTTCTTCCACAGCTCCCTTTCGGCTTTCAAATTAGCGTTCTCATTGCGCATGCTATCAGCCAGACTCTTCGCCTCGACAAGCTCCTCTGCAACTTGTTGTGTCCTAAGGTCTTGTTTTGCAGCAATTTCAGCAAGGGATTGTGAACGTTTCTGCAATTCACCGTTCTCTGCCTTAATCATAGCAAAGTTCGATTGAAGAAGTTCGTAACGTTCATGCGCAAGGGTAAGCCGACCACTGCATCGCGCGTATTCACCCTGGAGTTCACTCTTATCCCGCGCGAGCTTATCAACTTGTTGCTTAAGTGAAGTATGATCGGTTGCGGTTTCGTGCCTGTATGTGTCAAAATGGCTCTGCATTTCTTTAACCAGTTTGGCATAGTCGGCAAGTTCCTTGGAATGTGGTGATTGTTCGATACTCTGAACCATGCCGCCGGGAGGTGGCGTGGCAGTGACTCTCTCATCAACAGATTGCGCGAACATGGACCCGATTTCCGAACCAGGAGGCAGCTGGCCACGATGAGCAAGCATTCTCCTAAACATGTCTCGTTCCTTGATGAAGCTCTTCGATCGAGTAGTGAGCGATTGAAGTTCGTCTTCGTACTGGAAGCACTTCTCGCGGAGTCGTTCCAATTCTTGACGACCCTTTTCTTGCTGGTCTGTCTTCTCCCTAGCTTCGATTCCCTCATACTTATCTGCAACTGCTCGAATCGTCCGCAATAATTCCATGTTCTGGTTCTGAAGTTCATTAACGTCCTTGAAAAGAACAAGTTGGCGGCTGATGACACGACCAGTGTCCGTCATGTCATCTAACGAATCGTCGCTGATTTCGCCACGAGCAACTTGATCCAAGTACGCTTGCTGTGCTGCATTCAAAGACTCCAAACCTTGATCCCGCACTTGACCTTCTACGAGAAGCAATTTGACTTGTGCACTCAGGTCGCGAAGTTGTTGACGAAGAATATCACCTTCTCGAGCAAGCCCTTCAACCTGGCCTTGCCACTTCCTGGCCTCCTTGCGGGCTGCCTCCTTTTCCCTGGTAGCTTCTTCAAGTAGCGCAGACATCTCCATTACCTCGGTCGTCAAGCGTTCTTGTTCTGTTCGTAATTCATCGAGCTCAGGTTGCTTTGTTTCCAGTTCGTGAAGCATGTCGTCCACCGTAGCAGTAAGCTTCTCGTTCCTATGATTTGCAGTTTCAAAATCGGCTTTAAGCTGGGTGTTTTCGCTGTAGAGTTGGGTCATAGTTAAACCACCCTTTGTGCGCGAGGCTCCGGGAGAGAATACACCAGGAGATCCGACTCGACCAGGGGTGCCTAATGTACCATTGATGCCACGTCTCGGTGTACTAGGTGCCTGTAAAGTATTTTGTGCTGTGGAGAGAGTTGCTTCAAGTCTTTCAACCTGGAGCTCAAGTTCCGCCACCCTGTTCTCGGCCGCCTCTTTTTGTGAACGTTCAGTCTCCACCTCAGCCTGCATCTGACCAATTTCCTCGGCTGCGTTATCATTGATTTGGTCCAATTGAGCTTGGACATCCTGCAAACGATTTCGGGCAGTATCGGCGCTTTGCTTCTGGAGGTCGGCCAACCGCTGTACGCTATCTAGCTCGATTCGGAAAGATTCTTCAACCTTTGCTGCTGCTTCCTGCAGTTGTTGTATTTTCAAGAATCCCTCTTCCGCTTTCTGGTTGACTTCCTCGAGTTGCTTTCCCAAAATAGTTTTGGTGCGCCGTAGAGACTCAATTGTCTGGTTCGCATCCTCGTTCAAACGCTGCAACTCAGCAATCCTAGCGCCCTTCTCTTTCCGATATTTCGAGAATTCAGCATTGCGTGTATTTAGTTCATTCTCATGCCATTCATTATTCTTCTTGAGCAGTTCAATCTCTTGTTGGAGAGCCTGTTCGCGGAATTTGGTACTCATAGAGGCATTCTCAATAGTCTGGTTCTTCTCTTCAAGCTCAGAAACTTCTCGTCGAAGGCTGAGAATTTTCTGATGTCGTGTAGAGAGCTCCTCGGCCAGTCTGTCATGAGCGGTAGATTTCGATTCGACAAGCACAAGCGCATCCCGGTTAGAGGCCTCAAGTGTAGCGATACGAGACTGAAGTACTTGAACTTCAGATGTCGAGCTAGATGATGAAGACTTGAGAGTCTGAAGCTCCGTCTCGAGCACTGCGCGCGCGTTTTCTGCAAAGATGAACTCGATCAGAAAACGCGTTTTAATTGTTTTAGAGGACAAGACATACCTTCATCATTGAGCTTTGTCCTCAACCCCTCCACTTCCTTGAGGCCTTTGTCGATAGATGCTTTGAGAGCCCGCGCGCGGGAATCTCCGCTCCTCACAGCGTTCTCAAGCTCTACATCTGACCTGAGCTTCTCCGCCTTGATTTCGTCATGTTCCCGAGCCTTAGCTTCTATTTGTTGGAGTAGCGATGTGACAAGCTCGACTGTGGGATTGTCGAGTAACGATTGCAAAGTTGGCTGCGGCACTGCAAAGGACGCGGCTACGTATTCCACGCTCACTACAGTTGTCGCCATCATAAGAGAGAAAAGAGTAAAGTTCGAACTATGGCATTTTCTGTGAGGAGGAGACGGGTGTCTGAACAAGATAGCAGGGAGAAATGCTGTTGGAAGTGACAATAGAGCTCGTGTTTCTAAGGCGCGGGTCTTTCTTTGACGTGAATTGAGGCTCAAGCTTTTGAGTCCGTGCGCTGTGGCGATTTCAGAGGTCCGCCACAACCGTTTATTACGACGGTTCAGTTCAACTCACGCTCGCTGATCTTCACTCTTCATGCTTCATACCTCCTATCTGTACTATATCTACCTAGATGACAGCTGACCCCTCTTACTGAGATAGCAATCCTCCTTCAACTCCCTCCCTTACGACTGCCTGCAGAACCTCCATTTCTCCCGCCACCAACATGTCCTTCCTCAAGTCCGCCTCTAGACTCTCTGCGCCTTCACCTACTCCATCAAACTCCTCTAGCGGTGGTGCCAAGCGGAAGCGGCCAGTAATTGAAGATGCCACCCCAGGCACCGTCTGGTCGCAGCCAACAGAGACCGGCACCGGCTCACATCTTATGACGCAAGTTACCTACGCAATAGACAGATTACGCAAAGCAAATGGTCCTCTTTCCTTTGAGGATCTTGCAAGCTACCTATCAATCCCCAAAAGCGAAACGGAACTGCGAAGACAATTACTCACGATTCTGAGGAGCCCCGAGCAGCCGCGCATCCAGTGGGATGGAAAAGACCAGTTTCGGTACAAGCCCAAGAACAATGTTCGCTCAGCTGAGCAACTAAAAGGCTTTCTGCAAAACCAAAAGGCGGCTTTGGGTCTCTCGGTCAAGGATCTTAAAGATGGCTGGACAGACGCTGCTGAGGCAATTGAGGAGTTGGAGCGGAAGAAGGAGCTGCTGGTTACTCATAACAAGAAAGATGGCAGCGCGCGCACTGTCTGGATTAACGACCCCACGCTTATGCACACGGTGGATCCAGACTTCCTCAACGAATGGCATAAGATTCCCTTACCTCCGAATCCGGATGACTTACGGAATAAACTAGTAGCGGCAGGGCTGAAGCCGTCGAGTGCACCGAAGGAGGCTGTGGCATCGAAGCCGAAGGAGAAAAAGAAGAAGGCGCCCAGGAGAGGAGGGAGACAAACAAATACGCATATGGCATCTATCCTGAAGGATTATTCTCACAAGAGGAAGTAGAGCTAACTTGGCATCGCATAGAACCGGAGTTAGGGTTTGTGTTTCATCGGCGGATATACTATAAGAGCACTCGATTCTGGGTGCTAAAATAATAAACTACATCAGACCCCACTTGGCGACGTTCAGGATGTCACTCCTGGAGTTTTCAAGTATCCTTTTAGTCCTTCCGGCCTGCTGAAGACTGCAGATAGGTTCTCGCTGGTCGGGGCATTATGTATTGTGTTCTCAAGAAAAGCCCAGTCTCGCAATTCACTCGATGAGCAAGAATAGACTGTTGTTGAATTAAACAGATCAATGTTACTCAGCACTCTAAATCCTTAACCAAGCGTCAGATAGTGATTACTATGCTATTATTTGCACGTTCTGAGTATCTGTTATCTTCCCTAGCCCACGCCGGTCCTAATTTACAAATCTCCCTTGACACTCGCACCTTTCCAGATGCTTCCCTAGTATATACAAGTTATCACCAATCCATTCTTCACGTCTCCTTTCTAACAGCAAAGAAATAATTCCCCCAGCCTTCTCCGCCTAGAACTTCCTTCCACCCTAGCCCCGGCACATAAATCACTCCCATAGTCTTCATGCCATCCCACCCTTCCTGTCTCCCAAACCACTCCCTCAGCTCCCCCTCGTTTACATACTTCGCCCAATCATGCGTTCCCTTCGGCACAATCCCCATCACATCCTCTGCCACCACCTTCGTCACCGCCCAGCTCGTCCAAGTCCGCGCAATTGTCGACAGCACGAGCCACCCGCCCGGCTTCACATGTGGCATGATAGACGTCAAGAAGGAAGCCGGGTGCGTGACATGCTCGAGCACCTCAAATAAACTTACAATGTCAAACTGCTCGCTCTCCGTCTTCGGCAGCGGCAGCTGCTCCACGCTTTTATTAAGATATGTCAGCCGCCCCGGGCTCATGAGCAGCGGGTCGCGCTTCGCATGCGCCTGTGCGACTGCGAGTACTTCGGTGGAAGGGTCAATGGCGGTGACGGAGCGCGTGGTGGGGAGGCGGCCGGCTGATTCGGCAAAGATCCCGCCGCCGCAGCCGATATCGAGGTAGCGGAGTTGGGGAAGGCGACTGGAGGGAGAGACGGGTAGGGAGGATAGACAGCGGTTTATAAAGGTGTGGCGGAGCGGGTTCATGAGGTGGAGGAGCCGCGAGGGACCGTGGGGGTCCCACCAGCTGCTGGCGAGCGCATTGAAGTGTGCGACTTCTGTGGGGTCCACAGATGAGTTTAGAGGTGTGGGCGAGGTGTTGGAGGATTGTGAGGCTGATGATGCGGTGGAAGAGAGACGAAAGGGCACGGCTAGCGGGTTTGTAGGTATTCTGGGTGCTCGTGGGCTATTGAGAGGGTTGACAGGTGATTGAGCTCGGATTTGGCATGCGAGAGAGAGCCTGGACAGGTTGGTGAGGTTTTTTAAGGGCCGTGACGTAGCCATTACGAGTTCGCGGGCATATAACGCGAGGGAGCAGAGGCGTGGGCTCAAATCGTGCGTTAGGTATGTAAGCCTCAACCTAAGCTCAAAAAGTTAGATGTCATTGAGCAAGTATCAGCACGGACCACGTCTGTAATAAATGCCATCTACTTCTAACATTTATATTCCATATCAATCAATATTCTCAACGCCTAGAAAAGAGTAATCAAATAATTAGATACAGTATACTCACCTTCAGTTTACAGACCTTCAAATTTTGAATAGTGGTTTACAGCATCTATGCGCCAAGATAACTATCCCTTTGGCTAGTGGATTTGGTCTTACGGTTATCGGTAAGAGCTAGCCAATAAAATCAATGGGATCAAGGCTCCGTAACCATACGCATATTTTTTATTGTTCACGCACGGTCCAACTCTCGTAGGACGTCACCAGCCGAAGGGATAGATGCGACTGAAAAACGAGAAAAAAGTCTGGCCTAGCCGAAACTGAGAAGTTCTTTTTAACATGTTAGCAAAGCGTTTCACTCTAAAATCTCTGATAACTTTCATTGCGAAGATGACAAGTGAAAGAGATAACTGTCGTATACAGACATCTAGGCCAGATGGCCGAATTTGAGATGAGCTTTCAAGCTTTCATTATAAGATACTCAAACCACAGGATTCGAGAAATTTAGCATTGGGGACCACTTCATGATGAATTCAGGTAAAAATAGAAACTGGCATGCACCGTAGCAAGAACAAATCAGAAATAAGATACATAAATGAAAGAGGCTCTTATATAATTTTAGACTTAATACAAGCGCGGCTACGAAGCTATCTTAATACGGTTTTCGATATTTATACATGACTGAAGCGCAAGTACTCCAGCGTTCAATGCTTCCTCTTAAACGCCCTGCGATGCCAAACAGTTATACACCTGTTCTAATTAGCCCATAGCTCCAGCATCACATAAGATTGCACGACTTACCAATATTACTCAGCCCATGACAACTTAGTCCTGCCCATTCTCCATCTTCCACCGCTCCAAGTATGCGTTTCCATCCATAGGACCATTCGTGCCTTTAAAGTCTCCTCTCATAGGATCAACCCGCGTCGTAACGAACGGTGTAAGCTGAGCAGCCTCATCAGCAGTCGCCCTTCAAGGTGCCATACTTCTCTACTCACATTACAGGACTTCAGATCCCGAGGCACAACATAAGTCCTAACCTTATTCCAATCGATAACATAAGACCCGTGCTTAGTGTGATCTCCCATCGAACCCGTCCTCGTACCCTTATAATAGTCTTTCCCCGCTTGTTTCGTCGTCAATTGGAGGCGTCGGAGCGCTCTCAGCCTCGGGCCTGTGGGTTTGAACATGGCGGAGGGATGGGATGTCGCGCAAGCTGTTCTGCGGAAACGACTTCGGTCGTTGGAGATCAGAGCCCTGTCGGCAGTATCCCGGGAAATACAGTCGCTTCGGAAAAAGACGATCAAATGTCAGAAACCATGATCAACTACAGAAATTTACCAGATCCTCACCTGTTTGAACCATTTTTCTGTACCTACGCATGGCACCACCGATCCTCCATGCTAATATATCGCCATCGCCTATTTTTTAAAGCCATTTAAAGCCTATATTATTTCCTACTTCTGTTAGCGCTATAACACATAAGAGGAGAGCTAAAGCATCTAAAAATACTATAAAGAATACTTCCAAGTACGTAAAGAAGTAGACCTTACTATCAAACCTATACTACCTATACGAGCCTGGGCGAAGTCATCTTTTTTTTCCCTTGCTTTTCCCCTGTTAAAATACCCCTTTACTAACGACGAGTTAAATTCTCTTAGAATTTATCTATATTGTAACGGAACCTTGTAGTAGGAACTACGGTAGGTTCTGTTATTAGGCTGGGTATATAGGTAAGAACAAATCAACAACGTAATAATAACTAGTGGAGTGGTTACCTAACAGATTAACTCTAATTGTATTCTAAGATTTACTACAAGGAGAGAACTATTTACGGTAGGGACTAAGGTCCTTTAAATACACAACCGTACTCCTAAGAAATCCTCTCTTATATGTAAGGTATGTGTTATACGTGTTATACATAGCGTACACTACGTATACTTTATACACTGTGTATAATATTATATAACTTGCTTACTATTCCTTATTATATAGTTCCACTGGATCTATCCTAGTCTATACCTATATTAACTAACTAGCTTCCTGCGACTCTTCCCTAAGTAGTTATAATATTATACTTAAAGCGTCCGTAATACTATCTCCCTCCTTTTTATCTTCGTCCTTAAAGATTCCTAACATCTCTAAGTTATCTACTAGAGGTGTAATGTCCGTTTAATTAGTCTAGTTAATATCCTTGCTTATTATACCTAAAGCTTCTTCTTCTTTACAAGTGTAATGTTATGCTCGCACCATGGCTGCCATACTATTGCTTGGTAAGATAATGTCATCTCCATATTCTTGTTATGTAAAAGTGGGGTTAGTATATATTACAATAGCAAGTCCCTTATTTTAATAACCCTTGTCTTATTTAGAGTGCACTAAAGCAAATATTTAATTGTCCTGCGATGTTTGCTTTGTTTTTAATGTTAAGTATACGCGTCCTATAACTCTTAATAGTCTTTAAGTTCCCTAAATAACTTGTTATAGGGTCTTATATTTAATCTACCGCTATAAAGCTTAACGGTAAGCTCTTAAGCGCCTTAGATAAGCTTTATTATTCGTAGGAAGTAGAATAAAAGGCTATAGCTGCTTAATAGCGTGCCCTTAAAGCCCGTCTATTAGCCTCTGCCCGTCTTCTTTGTCTGGAGAAAGTACGTAAGAAGGTCCGTTCTAAGGAGTGGAAATTGGTTTAATAGGGTTTGTCTAAGCTAGGTAATAAAAGGACTGGCTCTCCTCCTACAAGGGAAATAACTTTAAGTAGCTCGGCAATTGCTTCTCTTAGGTCCCCCTTAGGTGACTTATTCTTTAGTAATTCTTCTTTATTAATATTACCTAACCTACTTTCTTCTAATACTTCTATACCTTTCCTATAGCGTTCTCTAAGTTGCTTAGTAGTTCTTAGGTAGTCTCACTATAGCCTATTTACTTTACTTTATACCACATTTTGTCATCTATATCCTTATAACTAATAATCTTTAAAACTTGCTATTTATCTTCCTCTTATCCTCTATACGTGTCTGCCTTATAGACTGGTGGCTTAATATTCCTATATACTAGCTCTAGCATTGCGATATATTGTATAGGGTAGATCTTTATCTTAGCTGGTAGGTTTAACTTGTATATAACTAATAAAATTCTTTACTTGACTTTAAAAGGTCCTAGTCTAATATAGTCTAACTTCTTGCTTAGTTATTAACTCTTGAAATTTTTATATAGTAGCCATACTTTATCCCCCTCCTTAAGATCTGGTCCCTTAGATCTTTTAGTATTATAGTACTTTTTCATTTATTCTTGTACTAGTTTAGCTGTTTCTTTAAGGTCTATATAAAGATTTATTAACATCTCCATTCTTTATTTAGCTGTGCTACTTGTCTTTTTTACTTAATATAGCAATAATGATGTTCTTAGCTTATATCTATAATTTGCCTTAAATAGTAATATCCCCATTCCTTTTTGTGGTGTTGTATTATATATAAACTATATAACTGGTAATAATAATACCCAATTGTTTTATATATAGTTAATATAATGCCTTAGATACTATTTTAGTGTCTAATTTAGTCTTTCCGTTTATCCATCCGTCTGCAGATAATACGCTATAGATATTACTACGCGAACCCCTTATTCTACTAAAAATACTTCCTAAAATACTACTATAAATCTTAGATCTTTGTCTAATATAATCTTATCTAGTGCTCTGTGTCTTATAAATACTTTTTTTATATAGATTCTAGCGATATCTTCTACTAATATCTCTTTAGTGTATACTATAAAGTATCCCTACTTTATTAGCTTATCTACTATTACTAAAATCGCGTTATAATCTTGTCCTATAATAGGATCTCTTAACTTTAGTAACTTAATAATAAAGTCCTATAATATAACTTCCTATAGTCTTCCTGGTGTTTTGACAGGTTATAGCCCTCTATACGGCTTATACCTTATTAGTTTGTTCCTTTGGCAATCTAGATATTCCTTTATAACTTATTTTGCTAGTCCCTAGATTTCTTAAATAATGTACTCCTTTTAAAGTCTTAACACTAAGCCTATAGCTTCGTTGTGTCCTTATATTATTCCCTTGTGGAATTCCTTAACAAATTCTTCTATAATAAACTTAGGTATATATATTGCTTCTCTGTTTTTGTATTGCTCTAAGTCTAAATCCTCTACCTATGCTTTTTAGATCTTCTATATCTAATTACTCTCTAGTAACTTATGGATTTAACTTTCCTTAGTTGCTGTAATCTTTAGATAATTATACCTAATTAATCCGTCTTAATTCTTTCGTAATAAAGCTCCTAATAGCCTTTTATTACTTTATAGTTTAGCCTTTCTGCTTAGAGCGCCTGCTTGTGCATTATCTATACCCTTGGTATACTGAATTTTAAAATAGTATTCTATAAGCATTTCTGCCTATTTAACTTGTCTTTAGTTAAGTTCCTCTGTTATTAGGAATCCTATAAGGTTTTTATAGTCTATTTTAACTATAAATGGTTTCTCTATACCTTGTAAGAATGCTCTCTATTTTTTAAGTACTGTAACTATACCTAATAATTCCTTATTATAGATGTCATAGTTTAACTCTAGTAGTGTTATCTTTTAACTATAGTATGCCACTAGGTGCCATCCATCTTAATATTTCTATATAAAGTATGCCCCTAGTATAAAGTCTAATATATCTATTTCTACAACCGTCTTTAAACCTAGTTAATAGATCTTAAGAACTAGCTCCTAGGTAAACAACTCTTTAACTCTTTTAAATAGTTCTTATTACTCCTTTCCCTATGCCTATAGTTCTTCTTTCTTTATTAACTATGTAAATGGCTTAATATCCTTTAACTATTGCGCTATAAACCTCCTATAGTAATTGCAAAACCCTAGAAACGATTTTAACTATATAATGTTCTCTAGTTCCTGCTAATTTACTATAGCCTTAATCTTCTTTAGATCTATGCTAAGTTAACCTAGTTTAATAATAAATCTAATGAAATTGGTCTTCCTAGTAAAGAACTCGCATTTCTTAATTGCTACTAGTATTTGTTCTTCTTATAGTCTCTTTAGGACCTATTTAATATGTTCTCTATATTCTTCCTTACTCTCTAAGTAGATAATAATGTCGTTAAAGTATACTATAATAAATTTATCTAGGTGTTCTTCTAATATACTATTAATTCGCTTTTAAAACATTGCTAGTATATTTATAAGCCCAAATTGTATAACTAATGGCTTATATAGTCCTTTCTTTGACCTAAAGGCTGCCTTCTATTTATTGCCTTTCTTAATCTTAATCTAATGGTATGCCCACCTTAAATCTATCTTTATAAAGATCTTTGCGTTACCTATCCTGTCTTAGATTTCGCTAATTAAGGGTAAAGAATACCTATCCTTTCTAGTAATGCTGTTTAACTGTCTATAGTTTATACACATCCTAAGTTTTCCGTTTTTCTTTAGGATAAATAGTACTAGATATCCTACTAATAACTATAACGGTCTAATGTATCCCTTATATAAGTTCTCCTAGATAAACTCCTTAAGCACTACTAACTCTGTTTTAGTAAGCTTATAGATTAGAAAGAACTTTAAACTTATTCCTTCTTCCAATTCTATCTTATAGTCCCATGCTATATACTCTAACAGCTTTTTACTTTCTAATAACTATAACTTTTTTCCATACTTGTGGTATCTCTTTGGTATATAACTTAAGCCTTATTTAGTCTCTTTATATATTGCTCCAACTTAGTACTATACCAATTTGGTTTACTATCGCACTTTATATTATTATATATCCTTAATATTGACCTAACCTGTAACCTAATTAATCTTTAGATTGTACTTCTGTAACTAAGGCATTTCTAGTATCGCCTTATTCTGTCCTAATAATAGGATATTAAAAGACATTCTAACTGGTCTTCCTTTAATAGTTAACTAAATAGGTCCTATTTTAAGATTAATAATGCCTTCTCTATAGGCTATCTAATCTCCTAAAATTGTTATAAGTAAATATAGGTGTTCCTTTTATCTATATAGTAACCCTATCCTTTTTACTACCTTTAGTAATATATGGTTCCTAGTTACTCCACTATCTACTAACACTTTAAACTGCTGATCTTGCCATTTAACTTATAAATTTAGGTATTATTCTTGAATTCCTTTAAGGGTTTATGTTACGGACGCTTTAAGTACAATATTACAACTACTTAGGGAAGAGTCGCAGGAAGCTAGTTGGTTAATATAGGCACAATCCAGGATAAATCCGGTGGAACTATATAATAAGGAATAGTAGCCGAGGTTACATAATATAATCTGTGTAATCTATATAATCTGTATAATCTATACGGAGTAGATAGAGCACACGTGCCTTACAGAGCAAAGGGATTTCTTAGGCGTATAGTTGTATATTTAAAGGACCATAGTCCCTACCCAGATAGTTCTCTCTTTGTAGTAAATCTCAGAATACAATTAGAGTTAATCTGTTGGGTAACCACTCCACCAGTTATTATTATATTGTTGATTTTGTTCGTACCTATATACCTAGCCTAATAACAGAACCTACTGTAGTCTAAGCTATAAGGTTCCGTTACATATTTACTACTAAGGTTACGGTATTAGAACAAACTTAAATAACATACCACTAAGAGCAGCACTAGTTATGACGGCGTTGACGGCAGCCACAACCTTAGGGCTAGGTAATACTAGTATAGACAATAGGGATTCTTAAGTAGTTACATAAGGTCAGTTATAGGAAATGGTTAATTACTTATAAGATAATAATAGGATACTTAAAGAATGCATTAATAGAATTAGAGCAGCAAAGATTAAGTTACCTTTAATTAAATAATTCTTAGGAGAGAAGTTAAAGCTTAAAGGATTTCTTATATAAATGCACTTTAAGGTAGTACAGGAAGGAGCGAAGTTAGCAATATCGTTAGATTAAGTAGCCTATGCAGGATTGTTCCTAATAGGGAGGGCACTTAAGTGGTTTAAGCCGTATCTTACGGAAATATAGGCTAATAGCATAACAACTATTAACTAGGACGTACAGTATATATTTACCAGTTAAAATGGGTTTGCAGAGCAATTAACGCAGATATTTAGAGATCTGGAGGCTATAACTATAGCAGAATAAAAGCTTTAGAACTTAGTATAACGCACTTTAGTAATTAAGTATATAATATAGTTTTAAACACTAGCCACGTAGGTTAAGTAGAATAATAGGGCGCTTATAGTATAGTATAAATAGGGACTTAAGGCTAAAGTCTAGGATGCAATTATCCTAATAAAAGATGCGGATACTCTAAGAAAGTTAATAAATTAATTAATAAAGATTAATAATAGAATCTACTAAAGGGAACAAGCTAAGAGAGGGCAAGATAGAGTTCCATAGTTATATAAGGCGTAGAGTACATAATAACTAATATAGAGTTAAAAACTATAGAATGGCGTAGAGCTAATAGACCTAAGTGGTACTAAAGAAACCTAAAGGTGGGAAAAGAAACTATAAAAATCTAGAGGTTAAGGATTAAGTAATTAAAGGACCTAGGAGTAGAGGCCAAACTAGGGATCTTAGCAGCAGAAGACGTTTAGGCGGACTCTATAGTAAGAAAAATAGTTTAAAGATAGAGCTTGCATAAATTGCAGAAAATAGGGTTATTTTGCTAGAGACTATAGAGGTGGTTAAAGTAACTATACGGTAAAGGGAACCAGACTAGCAGACGGTATATATATATAAAGGGACGACGGTGTACTATAAGGAATAAAAGAGTGTTTAATTAACAGTTTTGCGTATTATTATAACAACGCATACCGAATTTATAAGGACGCTAAGTACGGCGTAAGCTATTGGCTATAGGAGTTATTATTATCTAAGTTTAAAGGAACCAGCGAACTAGCTTGTAGATTAGACATTAAAGACAATAAATTTAATAAAAATAAAGCATTTACCAATAATAAGGCAATAAGGGTAGCTTACTAGGAGTATATAGACCTTAGAGAAGTTAAAATAGAAGTAGAGACTAAGACTATTACAGAATAGGGTTTAGTAATAGGTATAGCGACACTATTAGATATAATTTCCATTACTTTATAAAATAATAGGAGTAACGTTTAGAAGAAACTAAGTAAGTAGATAACTGCTAGTGCTAGCTTATTACTTAATAAAGGTAAAAGGCTATAGGCTTAAGATTCTTAAGAAGAGATAAAAAAAGCTTAAGATTTTTAAGACGAGATAAGACACACCTAAGGACCTATAATAGACGAAAACTAATGGGAAAGGGTAGTAACTTAGTTTAGTAATAGACGAATAAGTATAAGACGTAAGTTTAAGAACTATAAGTTTAGAGAATAAATAAGAACGTTAGCAATTCTAGGTAAATATAGTATTTAGCCTAAAGATTAAATAGTTAATACTAGGATTAAAAAGTAAGACGACTATAAAGATCTAGCTACAAGACGTAGAAAATAAGAAACTATAGATAAGTTTAAAACAAGAATTATTATATAGTAAGAGCAGAAGCTAGATAAGAGGTTAGCTATACTAAGTTATATAAGGAATAAAGTACCTATATAAAGAGTTACTAATAGGCCGAGTATAGGGATATCTAGGGTAAAGTAGTTAGATAAACTAGAATAAGAAGAGGATCTAGATATTCTAACTAGGTTTAAAGAAAGATATACTAAAGGATATTATAATATAGCGATAATAAGGTACTTTCTAATAGATAGACTATACACACTAAACCAGTTGTATGGAAAGTGGTATAGGCAACAATATAGTGATAAATAGGAAGACTTTTATATGTGGCTAAATAAAAAAGTTGTTTAAGACTAACCTATTATAGAAAAACGCATGAGTCACATTAAAGGAGCATTAATTATAATGTTAAAAAACCTAGAAGAGGGATTTAAGGACTAGAAAAGTGAGTAATAAATCTTAGTACCTATAGCAGAGATACTAGTGGTTAGGTTAACTAGGTATAGGTTTAAACTTAAAGATAAAGATAAACTAAGAGTTAACCCAAAACATACAGCGTATTATATACTATTGTGGATAGCTTATATAGATAATATATGTAATATATATAGAGCACCTAAAGATAAGAACCAGAAGTACCCAGTAAAAATATATTAGGCACTAGAGGAAAAGTAGTTTAGGAACGCTAAGTATATATATAGTTGGCACCTAGTGGAAGTATAAGGTTAAGGAGACTTAATACTTTAACTAGAAAGATTCCTTATAGAAGAATGCCTAAATAGATAATAGTGGTGGGAGTATTTAGAGAACACTTATTTATAGTATATAGAGGAAAAGAAACGAATTAAGTATTAGCTAAAGTTGGACTAAGTATAGGCAGGATTAAGTAGCCAACAGTTAAAAAAAGGGGAGGCATATAGAACTAGAGGGAACTAGTATTAGAGCCTTAGACCCTTAAAGGAATTTAAGAATAATACCTAAATTTAAGAGCTAAATGGTAAGATTAGTAGTTTAAAGCGTTAGTAGATAGTAAAGCAACTAGGAACTATATATTACTAAAGGTAGTAGAAAGGATAGGGTTACTATATAGATAAAAGGAACACTTATATCCACTTATAACGATTTTAGGAGATTAGATAGCCTATAGAGGAGGTATTATTAATTTTAAAATAGGACCTATTTAGATAACTATTAAAGGGAGACTAGTTAGAATATCTTTTAATATCCTACTATTAGGATAGGATAAGGCGATACTAGGAATACCTTAGTTATAGAAGTATAATCTAAAGATTGATTAGGTTATAGGTTAAGTTAATATTAAGGATATATAATGGCGTAAAGTGCAATAGTAAACTAAGTTGGTATAGTACTAAGTTAGAGCGATATATAAAGAGACTAAGCGAGGCTTAAGTTATATACTAAAGAGATACCACAAGTATAGTAAAAAGTTATGGTTACTAGAAAGTGAAAAGCTGTTAGAGTATATAGTATAGGACTATAAGATAGAATTAGAAGAGGGAATAAGTCTAAAGTTCTTTCTAATCTATAAGCTTACTAAAATAGAGTTAGTAGCGCTTAAGGAGTTTATTTAGAAGAACTTATAAAAGGGATATATTAGACCATTATAGTTATTAATAGGATATCCAGTACTGTTTATCCTAAAGAAAAATAGAAAACTTAGGATGTGTATAGACTATAGATAGTTAAATAGTATTACTAGAAAGGATAGGTATTCTTTACCCTTAATTAGCGAAATCTAAGACAGGATAGGTAACGTAAAGATCTTTATAAAGATAGATCTAAGGTAGGCGTACTATTAGATTAGAATTAAAGAAGGTAATAAATAAAAGGCAGCCTTTAGGTTAAAGAAAGGACTATATAAACTATTAGTTATATAATTTAGGCTTATAAACGCACTAGCAATGTTCTAAAAGCGAATTAATAGTGTATTAGGAGAACACCTAGATAAATTTGTTATGGTATACCTTAATAACATTATTATCTACTTAGAGAGTAAGGAAGAATATAGAGAACATATTAAATAGGTTTTAAAGAGACTATAAAAAGAATAGATACTAGTAGTAATTAAGAAATACGAGTTCTTTACTAGGAAGACTAATTTTATTAGATTTATTATTAAACTAGGCTAACTTAGTATAGATCTAAAGAAGATTAAGGCTATAGTAAATTAGCAAGAACTAGAGAATGTTATATAGTTAAGATTATTTCTAGGGTTTTATAATTACTGTAGAAGGTTTATAGCGCAATAGTTATAGAATATTAAGCTATTTACATAGTTAATAAGGAAAGAAGAACTGTGGGTATAAGGAAAGGAGTAATAAGAACTATTTAAGAGAATTAAAGAGTTATTTACCTAGGAGCTAGTTCTTAAGATCTATTAACCAGGTCTAGAGACGGTTGTAGAAATAGATATATTAGACTTTATACTAGGGGCATACTTCCTATAGAAATATTAAGATAGATGGCACCTAGTGGTATACTATAGTCGAAAAATAATACCACTAGAGTTAAACTATAATATCTATAATAAAGAGTTGTTAGGTATAGTTACAGTACTTAAAAAATAGAGAGCATTTTTATAAAGTATAGAGAAACTATTTATAGTTAAAACGGACTATAAGAACCTTATAGAATTCCTAATAATAAAGGAACTTAACTAAAGACAGGTTAGATGGGCGGAAATACTTATAGAATACTATTTCAAAATTTAGTATACTAAGGGTACAGATAATGCACGAGCAGATGCTCTAAGTAGAAAGGCTAAACTACTAAGCAAGGAAAAGCTATTGGGAGCTTTGTTACAAAAGGATTAAAATAGATTAATTAGGTACAATTATCTAAAAATTATAGCAACTAAAGAAAGTTAGATCTATAAATTACTAGAGAGTAATTAGACTTAAAAGATTTAAGAAATATAAATAGAAGATCTAGACTTAGAGCAATATAAAAATAGAAAAGTAACGTATATACCTAAGTCTATTATAGAAGAATTTATTAAGGAATTCTATAAGGGAATAATATAAGGATATAACGGAGCTATAGGCTTAGTATTAAGACTTTAAAAGAAGTATATTATTTAAGAAATCTAGGGACTAGTAAGATAAGTTATAAAGGAATATCTAGATTACCAAAAGAATAAACCAACAAGATATAAGCTATATAGAGGGCTACAACCTATTAAGATACTAGGAAGACTATAGGAGGTTATATTATAGGACTTTATTATTAAGTTACTAAAGTTAAGAGATCCTATTATAGGACAAGATTATAATATAATTTTAGTAATAGTAGATAAGCTAATAAAGTAGGGATACTTTATAGCATGCACTAAAGAGATATTAGTAGAAGATGTCGCTAGAATCTATATAAAGGAAGTGTTTATAAGATATAGAGCACTAGATAAGATTATATTAGATAAAGATCTAAGATTTATAGTAGTATTTTAGGAAGTATTTCTAGCAGAATAAGGAGTTTACGTAGTAATATCTATAGTATATTATCCGCAGATGGATAGATAAACGGAAAGACTAAACTAGACACTAGAATAGTATCTAAAGCATTATATTAATTACGCATAGAATAATTAGATATTATTATTACCAGTTATATAGTTTGCATACAATGCAACACTATAAGAAGGAATGGGGATATTACTATTTAAGGCGAATTACGGATATAAGCCAAGAATATTGTTATTGCTATATTAAGCAAAAAAGACGAGTAGCATAGCTAAACAAAGAATAGAGATATTAATGAATCTTTATACAAACCTTAAAGAAACAGCTAAACTAGTATAAGAATAAATAAAAGGGTACTATAACGCTAAGAGATCTAAGGGACCAGATCTTAAGAAGGGAGATAAAGTATAGCTACTATATAAAAATTTCAAGAGTTAACAACTAAGTAAGAAGTTGGACTATATTATATAATGGAACCTTGTAGTAGGAACTACGGTAGGTTCTATTAATGGGCTGGGTATATAGGTATAATAAGTTAACAACGTAATAATAACTAGTGGAGTAGTTGCCTAATAGATTAACTCTAATTGTATTCTAAGATTTACTATAAGGAGAGAACTATCTATAGTAGGGACTAAGGTCCTTTAAATACATAACCATACTCCTAAGAAATTCTCTCTTGTATATAAGGTGCGTGTTATCTATATTAAACGTAACGTCCCTTTTATTTAATATAGTTAATATGTTTAATACTATATAACCTTAGTTACTATTTCTTATTATATAGTTCTACTAGATCTATCCTAGATTATACTTATATTAACTAACTAGCTTCCGCCGACTCCTCTCTAAGTAGTTATAATATTGTACTTAAAGCGTCCGTAATACTATCTCCCTCCTCTTTATCTTCGTCCTTAAAGATTCCTAACATCTCTAAGTCGTCCACTAGAGGTATAATATCCGTTTAATTAGTCTGGTTAATATCTATACTTATTATACCTAAAGCTTCTTCTTCTCTTTCCTGGGTTAAGTGTTGCCTTTGTATAGTTTCCTCTATACTGTTACTGGGTGAAGTGATGGCGATTCCTTACTCCCGTTGCGCTAAAGAGGGGTTGGTTTGTGTTGCGCTAGCAAGCCCTATATCTTAATAACCCTCTTCTTGCTCTAAGTATACTAAAGCAAACATTTAATTGTCTTATAATGTTCGCTCTGTTTCTAACGCTAAGTATACGCGTCCTATAACTCTTAACAGTCTTTAAGTTCCCTAAGTAACTTATTATAGGGTCTTGTGTTTAATCTACCGCTATAAAACTTAATAGTAAGCTAGCCTCCGCACTACTTAAGGTTTAACGTGCCTTAGAAGAGTCCGTATATGTCCTTAAAGCTTAACGCTTAGCTTATACTCGTCTTTAACGCCTTAAACGTGTTTATAAGAAGGTCCGTTCTAAGGAGTAGAAACTAGTTTAATAGGGTTTATCTAAGCTGGGTAATAAAAGGATTAACTTTCCTCCTATAAGGGAAACAACTCTAAGTAGCTTAGTAATTGCTCCTCTTAGGTCCCTCTTAGGCGATTTATTTTTTAGTGATTTCTCTCTATTAATATTACCTAACCTGCTTTCTTTTAATACTTCTATACCTTTCCTATAGCGTTTTTTAGGTTGCTTAGTGGTTTCTAGGTAGTCTTATTATAGCCTATCCACTTTACTTTATATTATATTTCGTTATCTACATTCTTATAACTAATAATCTTTAAAACTTGCTATTTATCTTCCTCTTATCCTCTATATATGTCTGCCTTATAGACTAGTGGCTTGATATTTCCGTGTACTAGTTCTAGCATTGCGATATACTATATAGGGTAGATTTTTATTTTGGCTGGTAGGTTCAACTTATATATAACCAATAAAATTCTTTACTTAACTTTAAAAGGTCCTAGTCTGACGTAGTCTAACTTCTTACTTAGTTATTAACTCTTAAAGTTTTTATATAGTAGCTATACTTTATCCCCCTCCTTAAGATCTGGTCCCTTAGATCTCTTAGTATTATAGTACCTTTTTATTTATTCTTGTACTAGTTTAGCTGTTTCTTTAAGGTCTATATAAAGATTTATTAATGTCTCCATTCTTTACTTAGCTGTGCTACTCGTCTTTTTTACTTATTGTGGCGATAACGATATTTTTAGCTTATACCCGTAATTTGCCTTAAATAGTGATGTCCCCATTTCTTCTTGTGGTGTTGTATTATATGCAAACTATATAACTGGTAATAACAATACCTAATTATTCTATGCGTGATTAATATAATGCCTTAAATACTACTTTAGTGTCTAGTTTAGTCTTTCCGTTTATCCGTCCGTCTGCGGATAATATACTATAGATGTTACTGCGCGAACCCCTTATTCTACTAGAAACACTTCCTAAAATACTACTATAAATCTTGGATCTCTATCCAATATAATCTTGTCTAGTGCTCTATGTCTTATAAATACTTCCTTTATATAGATTCTAGCGACATCTTCTGCTAATATCTTTTTAGTATATGCTATAAAGTATCCCCACTTTATTAGCTTATCCACTATTACTAAGATTATATTATGATCTTATCCTGTAATAGGATCTCTTAACTTTAGTAACTTAATAATAAAGTCCTATAATATAACCTCCTATGGTCTTCCTGGTGTCTTAATAGGTTATAGCCCTCCGTACGGCTTATACCTTATTGGTTTATTTCTTTAGTAATCTAGATATTCTTTTATAACTTATTTTACTAGTCCCTAGATTTCTTAAATAATATACTCCTTTTAAAGTCTTAATACTAAGCCTATAGCTCCGTTATATCCTTATATTATTCCCTTGTGGAATTCCTTAACAAATTCTTCTATAATAGACTTAGGCATATATATTGCTTCTCTATTTTTGTATTGCTCTAAGTTTAGATCCTTTACCTATACTTTTTAGATCTTTTATATTTAATTACTCTCTAGTAATTTATGGATCTAACTTTCCTTAGTTACTATAATTTTTAGATAATTATACTTAATCAATCTATCTTAATCCTTTTGCAATAAAGCTCCCAATAGCTTTTTATTACTTTGTAGTTTAGCCTTTCTGCTTAGAGCATCTGCTTGTGTATTATCTATACCCTTAGTATACTAAATTTCGAAATAGTATTCTATAAGCATTTCCGCCTATCTAACCTATCTTTGGTTAAGTTCCTTTATTATTAGGAATCCTGTAAGGTTCTTATAGTCTGTTTTAACCATAAATGGTTTTTTTATGCCTTATAAGAACGCTCTCTATTTCTTAAGTGCTGTAACTATACCTAACAACTCCTTGTTATAGATATTATAGTTTAACTCTAGTGGTGTTATCTTTCAACTGTAGTATACTACTAGGTGCTATCTATTTTAATATTTCTATAGGAAGTATGCCCCTAGTATAAAGTCTAATATATCCATCTCTATAACCGTCTCTAGCCCTAGTTGATAGATTTTAAGAACTAGCTCCTAGGTAAATAACTCTTTAACTCTTTTAAATAGTTCTTATTATTCCTTTTTTTATACCCATAGTTCTTCTTTCTTTGTTAACTGTATAAACGGCTTAATGTTCTATAACCACTGTGCTATGAACCTTCTGCAGTAATTGTAAAACCCTAGGAACAATCTTAACTGTATTACATTCTTTGGTTCTTACCAATTTACTATAGCCTTAATCTTTTTTGGATCTATACTAAGTTGGCCTAGTTTAATAATAAATTTAACGAAATTAGTTTTCCTAGTAAAGAACTCGTATTTCTTAATTGCTACTAGCATCTTTTCTTCTTATAGTCTCTTTAAGACCCACTTAATATGTTCTCTATATTCTTCCTTACTTTCTAAGTAGATGATAATATTGTTAAGGTATACTATAACAAATTTATTTAGGTGTTCTCCTAATACACTATTAATTCGCTTCTAGAATATTACTAGTGCGTTTATAAGCCCAAATTGCATAACTAATAGCTTATATAGTCCTTCCTTTAACCTAAAGGCTGCCTTTTATTTGTTGCCTTCCTTAATTCTAATCTAGTGGTACGCCTATCTTAGATCTATCTTTGTAAAGATCTTTGCGTTGCCTATCCTATCTTAGATTTCGCTAATTAAGGGTAAAGGATATCTATCCTTCCTAATAATGCTGTTTAACTGTCTATAGTCTATATACATCCTAAGTTTTCTGTTTTTCTTTAGGATAAATAATACTGGATATTCTGCTAATAACTGTAACGGTTTAATATATCCCTTTTATAAGTTCTCCTGGATAAACTCCTTAAGCGCCACTAACTCTGTTTTAGTAAGCTTATAAATTAGAAAGAACTTTAGACTTATTCCCTTTTTTAATTCTATCTTATAGTCCTAAGCTGTATGCTTTAACAGCTTCTTACTTTCTAATAACTATAACTTTTTTCTATACTTATGGTATCTTTTTGGTATATAACTTAAGCCTCGCTTAGTCTCTTTATATATTGCTCTAACTTGGTACTATACCAACTTGGTTTACTGTCGCACTTTATATTATTATATATCCTTAATATCGACCTAACCTATAACCTAATTAATCTTTAAATTGTACTTCTATAACTAAGGCATTTCTAGTATCGCCTCATCCTGTCCTAATAGTAGGATATTAAAAGACATTCTAACTGGTCTCCCTTTAATAGTTATCTAAATAGGTCCTGTTTTAAGATTAATAATACCTCCTTTATAGGCTATCTGGTCTCCTAAAATTGTTATAAGTGGATATAGGTGTTTCTTCTGTCTATATGGTAACCCTATTCTTTCCACTGCCTTTAGTAATATATGGTTCCTTATTACTCTACTATCTACCAATGCTTCGAACTGCTAATCTTGCTACTTAGCTCTTAAGTTTAGGTATTATTTTTAAATTCCTTTAAGGGTCTAAGGCTCTAATACTAGTTCCCTCTAGTCCTATACGCCTCTCCTTTTCCTAACTGTTGGCTGCTTAATCCTGCCTGTACTTAGTCCAACTTTAGCTAATACTTAGTTTGTTTCTTTTTCTCTATATACCATAGATAAGTGTTCTCTGGGCACTTCTACTACTGTTATCCATCTAGGTATTCTTCCATAAGGAATCTTCCTAGTTAAAGTATTAAGTCTTCTTAACCTTGTACTTCTACTAGATGCTAACTATGTATATATTTAGCATTCCTGAACCGCTTTTCCTCTGGTGCCTAATATATCCTTACTAGGTACTTCCGGTTCTTATCTTTAAGTGCTCTATATATATTGCACGTATTATCCACACAAGCTATCTACGATAGTGTATAATACGCTGCATGTTTTGGGTTAACTCTTAGTTTGTCTTTATCCTTAAGTTTAAACCTATACCTAGTTAACCTAACCACTGGTATCTCTGCTATGGGTACTAAAACTTACCGCTTACTTCTCTAGTCCCTAGATCCCTCTTCTAGGTTTCTTAATATTATAATTAATGCTCCTTTAATGTGACTTATGCGTTTTTCTATAATGGGTTAGTCTTAGACAACTTTTTTATTTAGCTATATATAAAAGTCTTCCTATTCGTTGTTGTGTTGTTGCCTATACCACTTTCCATACAACTGGTTTAGTGTGTATGGTCTATTCGTTAGAAAATACCTTGTTATCGCTATATTATAACATCCTTTAGTATGTCTTTTTTTAAACCTGGTTGGAATATCTAGATCCTTTTCTTGTTCTAGTTTATCTAACTACTTTACCTTAGGTATCCCTGCACTTGGCCTATTAGTAATTCTTTATACGGGTGCTCTGTCCTTTATATAACCTAGTATAGCTAATCTCTTATCTAGCTTTTGCTCTTGCTATGCGATAATTCTTGTCCTAAACTTATCTATAGTTTCTTGTTTTCTGTGTCTTGCAGCTAAATCCTTATAGTTGTCTTACTTTTTAATCCTAGTATTAACTTTTCGATCTTTAAGCTAAATATTACATTTACCTGGAATTACTAACGTTCTTATTCGTTCCCCAAACTTATAGTTCTTAAACTTGCGTCCTATACTCGTTCGTTTGTTACTAAACTAAGTTACTACCCTTTCCTATTAGTTTTCATCCATTGTGGGTTCTTAGGTGTGTCTTATCTTACTTTAAAAATCTTAAGCTTCTCTTATCTCTTCTTAAGAATCTTAAGCCTATGGCCTTTTACCTTTACTGAGTAATAAGCTAGTACTAGCAGTTATTTGCTTGCTTAGTTTCTTCTAAACATTGCTCCTATTGTCTTATAAAGCGATGGAAATCGTATCCAATAGTATTACTATACCCGTTACTGAACCTTGTTTGGTGATGGTCTTAGTCTTTGCTTCTATTGCGTTATTAAGGTTTAAGTGCTTCTAGTTAGCCTCCTTTTTGTCCTTATCGCTATTAATTAATAAGTACTCTGACTCTATTGTTATTACTACTAATCTTCGTCTATATATTGCTATGATATCTTAATCTAGCTTATAGAGTTAATCTTATTCTTTGTCTAACTCTCTGGTTCCTTAGAGTCCTTTTAACTCTAGCTCTTATGGCCAATAGCTTGCGCCGTACTTAGCGTCCTTATAAATTTGGCATACGTTATTATAACAATACGTAAAACTGTTAATTAAACACTCTTTTATTCCTTATAGTGTACCGTCGTCCCTCTGTATATATGTGCCGTCTGCTAGTCTGGTTCCCTTTACCACGTGGTTACTTGGACCACCTCTATAGTCTCTAGCAAAATAACCCTGTTTTTCACAATTTATGCAAGCTTTATCTTTAAACTATCTTTCTTGCTATAGAGTCCGCCTAAACATCTTCTACTACTAAGATCCCTGGTTTAGCCTCTGCTCCTTAGTCCTTTAATTACTTAATCCTTAACCTCTAGGTTTCCATGGTTTCTTTTCCTATCTTTAGGTTTCTTTGGTACCGCTTAAGTCTATTAGCTCTGCGCCATTCTATAGTTTTTAACTCTATGTCTGTCATTGCGTACTTTGCGCCTTATACGACTATGGAACTCTATCTTGCCCTCTTTTGGCTTGTTCCCTTTGGTAGATTCTATTATCGATCTTTATTAACTAATCTATTAACTCTCTTAGAGTATCCGCATCTTCTATTAGGATGATTGTGTCCTAGACTTTAGCCTTAAGTCCCTATTTATACTGTGCTATAAGCGCCCTATTGTTCCACTCAACCTATATGGCTAGTGTTTAAAACTGTGTTGTATACTTAATTGTTAAAGTGCGTTATACTAAGTTCTAAAGCTTTTGTTCCGCTGTGGTTGTGGCCTCTAGGTCTCTAAATATCTGCGTTAGTTGCTTTGCGAACCCGTTCTAACTAGTAAATATATACCATATATCCTAGTTAGTAGTTGTTATGCCATTAGCCTATATTTCCGTAAGATACGGCTTAAACTATTTAAGTGCCCTCCCCGTTAGGAACAATCCTGCATAGGCTACTTAATCTAATAATATTGCTAACTTTACTCCTTCCTATACTACCTTGAAGTGCATCTGCGTAAGAAATCCTTTAAGCTTTAACTTTTCTCCTAAGAATCGTTCAATTAAAGGTAACTTAATCTTTGCTGCTCTAATTCCATTAATGCGTTCTTTAAGTATCCTATTATTGTCTTGTAAGTGATTAACCATTTCCTATAACTGACCTCGCGTAACTACTTGAGAATCCCTATTATCTATACTGGTATCACCTGGCCCTAAGGTTGTGGCTCCCGTTGACGCCGTTGTAACTAGTGCTGCTCTTGGTGGCATATTATTCAACTTTGTTCCAATACCGTAACCTTAGTAGTGAATGTGTAACGGAACCTTGTAGTAGGAACTACAGTGGGTTCTGTTAATAGGCTGGGTATATAGGTACGACAAGTTAACAACGTAATAATAACTGGTAGAGTAGTTGCCTAATAGATTAACTCTAATTGTATTCTGAGATTTACTACAAGGAGAGAACTATCTACGGTAGGGACTGAGGTCCTTTAAATACACAACCATACTCCTAAGAAATCCTCTCTTGTACGTGAGGTGCGTGTTGTCTATATTAAACGTAACGTCCCTTCCGTTTAATATAGTTAATACGTTTAATACTATGTGACCTCGGTTACCATTCCTCGTTATATAGTTCCACTAGATCCATCCTAGATTGTGCTTATATTAACTAACTAGCTTCCGCCGACTCCTCTCTAAGTAGTTGTAATATTGTACTTAAAGCGTCTGTAACATATTAGACTAGGACCTTTTGAAATTAAGTAAAGAATTTTATTGGTTATGTATAAGTTAAACCTACTAGCTAAAATAAAAATCTACCTTATATAATACGTTGCAATGCTAGAGCTAGTATATGGGAATATTAAGCCACCAGTCTATAAGGCAGATATGTATAGAGGACAAGAGGAAGATAAATGGCAAGTTTTAAAGATTATTAGTTACAAGGATGTAGAGGACAAAATGTGGTATAAAGTAAAGTAAATAGGCTATAGTAAAACTACCTAGAAACCACTAAGCAACCTAAAGAACGCTATAGGAAAGGTATAGGAGTATTGGAAGAAAGTAGGTTAGGCAACGTTAATAAAGAAGAATTGCTAAAGAATAAGTCACCTAAGGGGGACCTAAGAGGAGCAATTGCCGAGCTACTTAGAGTTGTTTTCTTTATAGGAGGAGAACTAGTTTTTTTGTTACCTAGCTTAGATAAACCCTATTAAACTAGTTTCTACTCCTTAGAACAAACCTTCTCACACACCTTCTTAAGACAAAGAAGATGTGTAGAGGCAGATAAGTACGCCTTATAGGCAGTATAAGTACGTTAAAGCTTAGCAAGAGAGGATAAGAGCTTGTTGTTAAGTTTTATAGCGGTAGATTAAATATAAGACCCTATAATAAGTTACTTAGGGAACTTAAAGACTGTTAAGAGTTATAGAACGCGTATACTTAGCGTTAGAGATAGAGCGAACATCGCAAGATAAACGAATATTTGCTTTAGTGCACTCTAAATAAGAGGAAGGTTGTTAGGCAGAAGGACTCGCTAGCGTAATATAAACTAACCCCTCTTTCACATAACGAGAATATGGAGACGGTATTATCTCACCTAGCGATAGTATAGAGGAAACCATACGTGCGTAACAAAGGGTTGAAGAAGAAGAAGAAGCTTTAGGTATAATAAGCAAAGATATTAACCAAATTAATTAAATGGATATTATACCTCTAGTAGACGATTTGGAGATATTAGGAATCTTTAAGGACGAAGATAAAGAGGAGGGAGATAGTATTACGGACGCTTTAAGTACAATATTATAACTACTTAGGGAAGAGTCGTAGGAAGCTAGTTAGTTGATATAGGTATAGTCTAGGATGGATCTGGTGGAACTATATAACAAAGAATGGTAGCTAAGGTTATGTGATATAATCTATATAATCTATATAATCTATATAATCTGTGTAATCTATATAGAGTAGACAGAGTATACGTACCTTATAGAGCGAAGGGATTTCTTAGGCGTATGGTTGTGTATTTAAAGGACCACAGTCCCTACCCAGATAGTTCTCTCTTTGTAGTGAATCTTAGAATATAATTGGAGTTAATCTATTGGGCAACCACTCCACCAGTTATTATTACATTGTTGATTTTATTCGTACCTATATACCCAGCCCAATAACAGAACCCACCGTAGTCTAAGCTATAAGGTTCCGTTATAGTTTAAGGCTCTAACACTAGTTCCCTCTAGTCCTATACACCTCCCCTTTTCCTAACTGTTAGCTGCTAGATTCTGCCTATACTTAGTCCAACTTAGGCTAATACTTAGTTTGTTTCTTTTCCTCTATATACTATAGACAAGTGTTCTCTAGGCACTCCCACCACTATTATCCATTTAGGTATTCTTCTGTAAAGAATCTTCCTAATTAAAGTGTTAAGTCTCCTTAACCTTATACTTCTACTAGGTGCCAACTGTAACGGCTTACATAAATGCCCCTAAACTAAAGCTTGTGGATTGCTATCTAATGAAGATACTAAGCTAAGGAGAAGAAAAGAAGGGGGTCGCCAGGACTATAGTAAACATATATAAAAGGGCAGCCGCCAAGGCGCTAGCGGTAAGCGAGCCAATCGTAGGTTGGCAGAATTTGGCAGGTAACGCGCTTTAGCACTATTATATCACCCCCCCCTCCTAAAAAAGCCTGCCCTTAGGCGTTGTCTAAGCTCCCTATTATTGTTTAAATTGTTGTAATTATCTAACCCTTCTTCCTAGCATTTAATCTAGTTGTCTAATTTACGTAGTAGTCTAGGGAGGTTAGGGTGGGCTAGGTGGAAGTCCCGTAGCTTATAGGGGGAGTACTTAAAATTAGATACGGGGTACTACTTTAGGTCGTCATTATGGCCTACCTAGCTTGCACGGTATTTTAAGACATTACGGACCTTTTTTACTACTAGGATTTCTTTAACTTCCTATTCTTCGTCCTCAGCAATCTGGATTGGCGGTGGGGGGTTGTTATACTATCCAGGTAGTGGATTATCCGCAGCCTTTTATAGCCGGTCTAGAGAGAAGATAGGGTGGATCCTTATTAACTCTAGTAGCTTAACCTTAAAAGAGTGTCCTACCTTTTAAAGAGTCTTATATGGGCCAGCCATTTGGTAGTCTAACTTATAGCTTAGCCTCTGGGTTTTCTAGTTCTTTATTAACACCTATACCTTATCTCCTACTTGGAAGTCTTCCTCGCGACAATATTGGTTTATATTAGACTCCTTTTTTTCTTGCGCCTTTCTTATAATTGTTTAAGTAGTCTCCTAGGCTCTATGCATTCTCTTAGCAAATGCCTAGGCCTCTTTATAGCTGAGGTGTTCGCGGGCTGTAGTGGGTTCCGTAGGCCTATTCTAATTAAAGGACGTTTGTGGTGTATACCCGTAGAGCAGTTTAAATGGGGACATCCCTATACTGTTGTAGGGGAGTATAAGCTGCGCGTAGTCTATTATAGGCAGTAATTCCAACCAGTTGTCCTAATAGTAGTCTATAAAGGGCTGTAGTTGCTGGTCGAGGTACTAGTTTATAATCTTGGTTTAGCCGTTAGTCTAAGGGTGGAATGTAGTAAAGAGCTTAATCTTAATCCTAAGGATACGGTAGAGTTTATTCTAGAAATCTAATATAAACTGGGGGCTATAGTTAGAGATAATTAATTTGGGGGCGCCGTAGAATCAATAGATATTATTAACATAGAGGCGGGCTATATCCTTTATAGTTATGGTCTTAAAACAAGGGAGGGAGACAGATTGCTTGTATAGTTGGTTAACCACTACAAAGGCTATATCGTGGCCGTAGGCGTCCTTCGGAAATGACTTAAAGTCTATAGTAATATATTGCTAAGGGCGTTCTAGAACTGGCAGCGGTTATAGCTACCTAGGAGTTCGATCCCTAGGGGCATTTGCGCATCTATAGGCGTGGCAGTTTCTAACAAACCGATTTATATTAGATAGAAGTCCTTACCAGTAATAATAGGGCGCTAGTAGTTAGTGGGTCTTATTACGACTAGGGTGTGCCGTAGAGACTTAATAGTGGGCTTTACGGATTAACTCTGTCTATAGGTTATTGATATCTGGAACTATAAGCCGTTTTTGGTATAGAAGTAGTTCTTCTTCCATTTCTAAATTAGGGTCCTCCCTTGCGGCTTAATTGCGGAGGGCCTTTAGGGAGTTAGCCATGCGGTTTATAGTTAGGATGCGGTCGACTAGCCCTATTAGTTTATCTAAGACTGCTCCCTCTAAGAGTGCTAGCTTATTCTGTTCGGAGTCTAGTTCTTCAAGAATTTGCGGGTCAAGCTGTTCGGGATAGAGGAGGGCGCGCGTTTGGTATTAGGTCTTTAGCTTATCCTAGGGTCCTATATCTTATTCTCTTCAGGTTAGTATATTAGCTTTAGTGTTTTGCTTGCTAGAACGATATATAATCGTAAAAAAGAATTTAGAGAGTATTTTGGCCTAGTAGGCTTATCGTCTGGTAAGCTGCTTTATAGTTATAAAGTACTCTAGGGCTTTATAATCCGTATATATCTTAATCCGGGAGTTCGTGCCTTTAAGCTCTGCGCGCTATTAGGACAATAATTGGATAATAGCTAGCATTTCTTTATTATGTACCTCGTAGTTACACTTAGCTGGGTCCATTGTTTTTAAGAAGAAGGCAATAGGGTACCATTTGCTGTCTAGATATAACTGTAATAGGATTCCCGCTATAACTCTGTTAGAAGCGTCCGTCTCTAATATTAATTTAAGGTCTGGGTTATAGTAACAAAGGATTAGAGAAGAGATAAGCCGATCTTTTAACTCTCCGAAGGCTTCTATATAGTTGTTATTAAAGACAAAAGGCGTGTCTTTCCGGGTAAGTTATATAAGAGGTGTTGCTATTACTCTATAGTTACGGATAAATTGGTGGTAGAAATTATAAAAACCTAGGAAGAACTGGATACCCTTTATAGTACAAGGGGGCTGCTAGTTGCGGATTGCGTCAACCTTTTTAGGGTTGACTTTAATCCTATCTATACTTACTATAAACCTAAGGTACTTTGTGCGTTTTACCCCAAATTTATATTTCTTGATATTAACTTGCAAGCCCGCATTTTATAATCTCTCTAGGACCTTCTTAACATAAACTTGGTGCTCGAGTTTGTTGTCTAAGTATATAAGGATGTCGTCTAGGTATACCGTGCAGAATTCGTCAAGGTAATTAAAAAGAACGTTATTTATATACCTTTAGTACGTAGCCGGTCCATTTATTAGTCCAAAAGGAAGAACTTTATATTTGTAGGACCTGTAATAGGTACGGAACGTTATTAAATCTTTAAATGCAGGGTCTATCCTAATTTGGTAAAAAGCTTAGCGGATATTAAGTTTAGTAAAGATCTTTACCCGGCTTAGACGTGCGAGGGTTTTGTTAATTAAAGAAATAGGATACCAATCCTTTTAAGTGATAGCATTTAGCTTCTAATAGTCGATATAAAAACGAAGGCCTCCACTAGGCTTTTTTATAAATAGGATAGGGGAAGTAAAAGGGGCTTAACTTGGCTTAATAAATCCTTTATTAAGGTTATTAATTAAGTACTACTTTGTTGCTTTTAGCTTGTCTATTAATTATTAGTAGAGGGGGCTATAGCCTAGCGAGTTATTAGCTTCCAATTAAATCTTATAATTATATATCTAGTAAGGGGGTAACTTATCTAAAGCCGCCCTTAAGAATGCGTCCTTATACTTAGCATAGACAGTAGGAAGAAGACGTTTAACTAGTTCCTTATTAGTTTCCTTAATTAGCTTTTCTTCCCTCTTATTAATAATCCGGTTAATCTTATATAGGCTCGTTATAAAGACCTCATTGTCCTTCCGGTATATATTAAAGTGGAATACTATAGCGCTAATTACGGCAATGTCTACTGTAGGGGGGTTATATAATACTGGGGGCGTGTGTAACCTTAGGGCCCTCTAGGGTATTAGTGTTGTCGTTACTTCTTTTAACTCCTATTGTATTTTTTAAAGGTCATCCCTTATATCTTATTAGTATGTTCTTTTCCACACCAGTCAGATCTACACGATTTGGACGTCGTCTATACCACTATCTGTCCCGCTTCTGTAGGTAGAGTCCTCCTTAAATATAGCGCTTTAGGAGAGTATCTTTATCAGTACGGAGTTCTTTCCAGCTTCGCGGCGGGCGTCTTCTTAGGCAAAGGCTAGGTCACGGGCCCGGACATCCTACTAGTATATAGGGTTAGACTTCGCGGCTAATATCTTGCGGTTAGTTCGGATTTCTCTAACAAAGGAGGGTAATTTCGGCCTATCCTCTAGCCAGACAAACTATCTTTGTTGTATATTTAGCCAAATATCAAAGTAGGACATCTATTTTTGGCTAAGGATTATATTGTGGGACCCTAGGTCTAAGATGCAGAAGGGGATACCGTATTAATATTATCCATTAAGGGAGATATGTAACTTTAGGACATAGGTAACCAGCTTACCAGCTTAGCTGTTATAGCCTTTTACCTAGACAGGCTTCTCTAGTAGGGTGGTTTTTATATTTAGAAACTTGGCAACGTTAATCGCATAGGCAGTATTTATAAAGGCAAAGCTATTTACTCCAGTGTTAATAAGGGCAGTTGAGTTAACTCTATATCCATTTTAAAATACTATATATGGAACCGTAAAGTGTTTTCCACCTATTAACTAACTTAGATTAATCTCTTTAAGATTAATAGGATACCCTAGGGGGGAGTCTTTCCCTAGGGTTCTTCTTTTTCTAACTTATTAGACGTTTCTCCTTCCTCTATCTCCTTGATATCCTTTAGTTCTGGGTAAGATAAGGTAAAGTAACCCTCCTTATCGCAGTTATAGCAAGTGGCTGTGGCAGGGTCGATTAGGGTATTGTGACGAGTACTAGTTAAGGTTGTAGTACATAGCTAGTTAGGCGAGGCTCGCCAGTGCATAGTTGTAACCGCTTTTAGTGTAGTAGTAGTCGTGGCTGGTCTTCCTACTCCAGCTCCCATAGGGGTGGCGGGTGAGCTTTAATTACTATAGGGTCGCTTCTACTAATCTAGGCGGGCGTTAATCCGCTTTAGCTCTAAGTCCAATAATAGGCAATAAGCTGCGAGTTTTTTGTAGGTTGGTAGGTTATTTAAAGTTATAGCAATCTTCTCTTATAGCCTAATCGTTAGTTTGTTGTAAAGGTCCAATCGGTAGTTTTTAAAAGGGACCTGGCCTTCTCCTATAAGGTGTAAGAATTGAGTCTAGAATTCGGCAAAGGGTTAGTTTGGCTTTATTATTAGGCGGTTATAGTTATACCAAGCGTCCCGTACTTTATTTGGGTTGACATAAATAGCCGCTAGGTACTATAGCATCTCATTAATAGATATAAATCGGATAGGAGAGTCATCTTTAAACTTGGCTTAAAGGTAACGTTAGGCGTCCCCTATAGTTTGGCTAAAAAGGTAGAGTATTTTGGCCTCTTTGGAGGGGAAATAGTTGTGGTTAATTTAGAGTTTTCCTTATACTTAAATCCTCCAGTTCTTAAAGGTAGGGTCTATCCCATTAGACAGTAGTTAAGGGTTAGAAAGCTTAATGGATTTTAATTACTTTATTATTATATCTATACTTCCTAGTGTATCGCATTTAGTTAAGTGAATGGGTTAACTAAGGCTTTATAAAGGGGAGGCTGGGCTGCTTTATAAGGCAGTAAGGCTTTCTAGGATCTCCTTTAAAGTCTCTTATATGCTTTGGGCTTGAAGACAATCGACCTTCTAATTAGCCGTAAGGGCGCGAATCTGTTCGCGTATATCTGTAATGTTGTCATTGTCTTTAATTTCTAATCCTAATTGGATCTTATGTTCCTCTTAGGTAGAGGTAGGTCTTTTAGATAAGCTCGCTTTAGGTACCATTATTAGCCTCCTAGGGTTCGTTAGTCTTATGCGCTTTGGTTTTAATTCTAGGGGTATAGGTCTAGTCCTGCCTGGCTTATAAAGTGGGATATTATTAAGGCCTTCCTAGGCAGTATAAAGTTGTTCTGGTATCTAAGTATAGCGCGTTAACGTGTTGTTGCAGACGAAGTTTCTTTTAAGATGTAGGGATATTATTAAGGCCTTCCTAGGCAGTGTATGGAGAGCTTAGTATAATATAACGGCTTGCATAAATGCCCCTAAACTAAAGCTTGTGGATTGCTATCTAATGAAGATACTAAGCTAAGGAGAAGAAAAGAAGGGGGTTGCTAGGACTATAGTAAACATATATAAAAGGGCAGCCGCCAAGGCGCTAGCGGTAAGCGAGCCAATTGTAGGTTGATAGAATTTGGCAGGTAACGCGCTCTAGCACCGTTACACTAACTATATATATACTTAGCATTCCTAAACCGCTTTTCCTCTAGTGCCTAATATATCCTTACTAGGTACTTCCGGTTCTTATCTTTTAGTGCTCTATGTATATTACATATATTATCCACATAAGCTATCTATGATAGTATATAATGCGCTATATGTTTTAGGTTAACTTTTAGTTTATCTTTATTCTTAAGTTTAAATCTATACCTATTTAACCTAACTACTAGTATCTCTACTATAGGTACTAAGATTTATTACTTACTTTTCTAGTCCCTAGATCCTTCTTCTAGGTTCCTTAATATTATAATTAATACTCCTTTAATATGACTTATATGTTTTTCCGTAATAGGTTAGTCTTAGACAACTTTTTTATCTAGCTATATATAAAAGTCTTCCTATTTATCATTATGTTGTTGCCTATACCACTTTCTATATAACTGGTTTAGTATATATAGTTTATCTATTAGAAAGTACCTTGTTATCGCTATATTATAATATCCTTTGGTATGCCTTTTTTTAAACCTGGTTAGAATATCTAGATCCTCTTCTTGCTCTAATTTATCTAACTATTTTACCCTAGGTGTCCTTATACTTAGCCTATTAGTAACTCTTTGTATGGGTACTCTATCCCTTATATAACCTGGTATAGCTAATCTCTTATCTAGCTTTTGCTTTTACTATGCGATAATTCTTATTTAGAACTTATTTATAGTTTCTTGTTTTCTGCGTCTTATAGCTAGATCTTTATAGTTATTTTGCTTTTTAATCCTGGTATTAACTGTTTAATCTTTAGGCTAAACACTATATTTACCTAGAATTGCTAACATTCTTATTTGTTCCCTGAACTTATAGTTCTTAAACTTGCGTCCTATATTTATTTATTTGTTATTAAACTAAGTTGCTGCTCTTTCCCATTAGTTTTCGTCCATTATAGGTCCTTAAGTGTGTCTTATCTTATCTTAAAAATCTTAAGCTTTTTTTATCTCTTCTTAAGAATCTTAAGCCTGTGGCCTTTTACCTTTATTAAGTAATAAGCTAGCACTAGCAGTTATTTACTTACTTAGTTTCTTCTAAACGTTACTCCTATTATCTTGTAAAGCAATAGAAATTGTATCTAATGGTGTTGCTATACCCATTACTGAATCTTGTTCTATAATAGTCTTAGTCTCTACTTCTGTTTTAACTTCTTTAAGGTCTATATACTCCTAATAAGCTGCCTTTATTGCCTTATTATTAGTAAATGCTTCGCCTTTATTAAATTTATTATCTTTAATATCCAATCTATGAGCTAGTTCGTTGGTTCCTCTAAAACTAGATAATAATAGCTCCTGCGGCCAATAGCTTACGCTATACTTAGCATTCTTATAAATTTGGTATGTGTTATTATAATAATATATAAAACTGTTAATTAAACACTCTTTTGTTCCTTATAGTGCACTATTATCCCTCTATATGTATATACTGTCTACTAGCCTAGTTCCCTTTACTGCATGGTTACTCTAACTACCTCTATAGTCTTTAGCAAAATGACCTTATTTTCCGTAATTTATGTAAGCCCTATCTTTAAACCATTTTTCTTGCTATAGAGTCTGCCTAAATGTCTTCTGCTACTAAGATCCCTAGTTTAGCCTCTACTCTTAAGTCCTTTAATTACTTAATCCTTAACCTTTAGGTTTCTATAGTTTCTTTTTCTATCTTTAGGTTTCTTTAGTACTGCTTAGGTCTATTAGCTCTGCGCTATTTTATAGTTTTTAACTCTATGTCTATTATTGCGTACTCTGCGCCTTATATAACTGTAGAACTCTATCTTACCCTCTCTTAGCTTGTTCCCTTTAGTAGATCCTATTATTAATCTTTATTAACTAATCTATTAACTCTCTTAGAGTATCCGTATTTTCTATTAGAATAATTACGTCTTAGACTTTAGCCTTAAGTCCCTATTTATACTGTGCTATAAGCGCCCTATTATTCCACTTAACCTATATAGCTAGTATTTGAAACTGTATTATATACTTAATTATTAAAGTGCGTTGTACTAAGTTCTGAAGCTTTTGTTCCGCTATAGTTATGGCTTCTAGGTCTCTAAATATCTATATTAGTTATTCCGCAAACCCATTCTAACTAGTAAATATATACCATACATCCTAGCTAGTCGTTATTATGCTATTAGCCTATATTTCTATAAGATATAGCTTAAACTACTTAAGTGCCCTCCCTGTTAGGAATAATCCTGCATAGGCTATTTAATCCAATGATATTACTAACTTCGCTCCTTCTTATACTACCTTAAAGTATATCTATATAAGAAATCCCTTAAGCTTTAACTTCTTCCCTAAGAATTATTTAATTAAAGGTAGCTTAATCTTTACTGCTCTAATTCCATTAATGCGTTCTTTAAGTATCCTATTATTGTCTTATAAGTAATTAACCATTTCTTATAACTAACCTTGTATAACCACTTAAGAATCCCTATTATCTATACTAGTATTACCTAGCCCTAAGGTTATAGCTGCTGTCGACGCCGTTGTGACTAGTGCTCTGGGTGGCATATTATTTGACTTTATTTAATACTATAACCTTAGTAGTGAATGTATAACGGAACCTTATAGTAGGAACTACAGTGGGTTCTATTATTAGGCTAGGTATATAGGTAAGAACAAATTAACAATATAATAATAACTAGTAGAGTGGTTGCCTAATAGATTAACTCTAATTGTATTCTAAGATTTACTATAAGGAGAGAACTATCTATAGTAGGGACTGAGGTCCTTTAAATACATAACTATACTCCTAAGAAATCCTCTCTTGTACGTAAGGTATGTGTTATACGTATTATACGTAGCGTACACTGCGTATACTTTGTATACTATGTATAATATTATATAACTTGCTTACCATTCCTCGTTATATAGTTCCACCGGATCTATCCTGGTCTGTGCCTGTATTAACCAACTAGCTTCCTGCGACTCTTCCCCAAGTAGTTGTAATATTGTACTTAAAGCGTCCGTAACACATATTATCTCTCTTATATTAATTTCTTCCATTCTTACCTTGCAGTTTTACGTGAATGCTAATATATCGCTGGACTACATCACTTTTTATTAATAGACTCTGCCTTTATTACTTTAATTGAGTTTATATCGTATTTAGCTAAATTATTATATAGAAACGAATATCCTTTTAAAATAGACGTCTGGGCTATATAACAGGTATTTAAGGAGACCCTAAAGTATAGTATTAATAACACTACTTAATGTTATGTATCTAGAGCCTTATTTATAAGCGGTAGTGGCCTGCTACTCACCTTGATTAGTGGAATAATCTGGCCATATTTCTTTAAATTTACCCTTTGGCGTTAAAAAGTAGATTAAGGAATGCTGGTCTTGACTTCTATATAGATATTGTTGTTGCTGAGGTTAATTAGAGCTTGTATAATTGACTTCTGTTCAATTGACTAAGCGGGTTTGCCTATGGCTTTAAATATAAGATAATAAGGTAATGGGTGGTGTCATGCGCGGGTACAGAAAAAGGTAGTTGATCATGGTTTTTGACATTTGATCGTCTTTTTCCGAAGCGACTGTAGGTTCGCGAAAAAGTTATGCCAAGATTTCGCCAACAAGAAAAACATCGAGAAAGTTAGCTACAGGCACTACTCACCATTCTGCCGCTAAGATGCCAGCTCGACTTTCCAGAAGCTCGGCCTCAATCGCGAAGCCGCGTACGGCGCGCAAGAAGAACCAGAAACGGAGTCTCGATGCCCTTTCCATTGCCGCGAAGCAGACGCCTGATCAGATAAAGATCCGACAGCATCGCCTCGGTGAAGCACAGAACGACGGCTCGCAACGCAAAAGGAGACATCTTGAGAGTGACGATGAAGAAGAAGGCGATGATCCAGAGGAGGCCCGCCGGTTGCAACACAAGAAAGTCAAGAAAGACCGGTTTGAAGAGCTGGACATTGATGAGGGTAGCGATAGCGAGGGCCATACTTGGCAGATGGGACATGTAAATAAGGATGATGACAGCGATGTGGATAGTGATGAAGCGTTTGGTGAGAGTGACGGGGAGCGATTCGAAGGATTTACATTTCGCGGAAGTTCAAGCGCTAAAGCAGGCAAAAAACCCAGTTGTAGAACAAGACAGTCACAAGGTGACCCTTCGGATATTGACCTAGACGAGGAAGAAGACTCCTCTGGGGATGATGGCGATGATAGTTTGGGTGAAGATGCTGTCGATCTAGCCACTATGCTAGATGACTACGACGAGGATGCAGACAACAAGACGTCACGCAAGATAGGAAAGCGGAAAGCAAAGCGTTATGATAGCGACGAGGGGCCAAGCGAGGGAGATGACCTAGACGGGGATGGAGCTTCAGACCTCTCTATATCTGATGAGGAAGAAGACGACCCGTCGAAGCTATCACAGTTGCAAAACTTGATTTCTTCATTACAACCGGACGAGGAGTCAGCCACCAAGGGACCTCGAGGCATGGAACTACACGAATCTAGTGCTCCTTCAGAATTTGGCCTCACGGCTTCGCAGAAGCTCAAAATAGAGGATCTCCTCCCCACGGTTACAGATCCTGGTTTGAAGAAATCGCTGAAACTACTACGAGACGATATCAAAACGTCCAAGAGAAACAATATTCCTGGAAAACTAGAGGCTCCTCTTCCAAAACGCCAACAAGATCGCCTAGATCGTGCTACTGCCAGTCAGAAAGCCAAAGAAACGCTTGACCGCTGGGTTGATACTGTCAAACAAAATCGGCGTGCTGAACATTTATCCTTCCCATTCCAAGATCCTAACGCAGGAGAGGCAATGGGAGCAAGCCGGCTCATCCCCACATCCCAAACTGGACCACTTAACGATCTAGAAAGTACGATACAATCTATATTGCAAGAAAGCGGGTTATCCACCAAAGATGGGAAATCTGAGGAGGAGAAAATACGTGCATTTGAGGAGCTGCAAACAAACAAACTCCCTCTTGAAGAGGTTCAGGCAAGGCGAGCGGAACTCCGGAAAACTCGAGAGCTACTCTTCCGGGAAGAAGTTCGAGCCAAAAGGATCAAGAAAATAAAAAGTAAGGCATATCGGCGTGTACATCGAAAAGAGCGGGAAAGATTAGCGCAACGAGAGAAAGATGCACTTACTGCTGATGGAATCAATATCTCAGAGGATGAACGACAGTACAATGACCGCCGAAGAGCCGAAGAAAGAATAGGCGCGAAGCACCGAGAGAGTAAATGGGCCAAAGGCGTCAAGCAGAGTGGCAAAGCAGCTTGGGACGAAGATGCGCGTGCCGGTGTGACTGAAATGGCTAGACGTAATGAAGAGCTCCGGAAAAGGATTGAAGGCAAAGACGTTCAGGGCGAAGATGAGGACAACTCTGATATCAGCAGTGGAGAAAGCGACGACGATGAAGCCGGCGGCGTAGAAGATAGCAACAGTCGTAAAATGCAACGCCAACTTGCCCGCCTTAACGGTAGTGAATCAATGGACAATGAGACCTCTAAGTTGGGATCCATGAAGTTCATGCAGAGAGCCGAAGTAGCGCGGAAGGCGAGGAATGATGAAGACGTAGAACGGATGCGACAAGAGCTGGTTGGCGATGAAAGCCAAGACGAAGATGAACGCGAGAATGTTACTCTCGTTGGTCGTCGAAAATTTGGGCCCACGCCAACAGGATCATCTGTGAAACCGACGCTGTCAATACGAAACGAGTTCGAGGAGTTCGAAGAGAAAGTTGAATCGGAGGATGATCATGACGATGCTAATGCCGATGAAATCCGCACAAGCATGCCGAAAGGCTTTACACCTTCGGCGTCTCCGAAAGCAGCACAGTCAGCTATCACCAAGAGCAAAAAATCTCAACCCGCCACTTCAGCCACCGACGATGTCCTCCCCATAAGCAACCCGTATTTGGTGAAGAAGGCAACAAACAAAAAAGTGTCCTCTGGCTCGTCGAAAGCGCAAATCTCCTTAGACACCAGTCAGAATCGGGCAAATGCACGGGAAGGGTTCAAGAAATATTCAAATGACAAGCCTCCTGCGGCTGAGATTAGTGCACTTGATACAGATGGTTGGCAGACTGTCAGATATCGCAACAATGACATTGACGAAGACCAAGACGATGAAGACGATGATGCAGCTGGCTTACCCTTCGTCCTGCGTAACCAGGAGCTCACTGCAAAGGGCTTCGCCGGTGACGACGTAGAGGCCGAATTCGAGCGGGAAAAGAAAGCCACCATCGCCGATGAGGAAGAAAAGGTGATTGACAACACACTCCCCGGCTGGGGCAGCTGGGTAGGAGACGGTGTCAGCAAGCGGGAGAAACGACGAGGTCAGGGTAAGGTTTTGACGAAGGCAGAAGGCATCAGGGCTGAGCAGCGCAAGGACGCAAAGCTTGACCGAGTGATCATCAACGAAAAGCGCGTGAAGAAGAACGCCAAATTCTTGGCATCTTCTCTACCCTTCCCGTTCGAATCCCGCCAACAGTATGAACGATCACTAAGGTTGCCCAAGGGTCCAGAGTGGACTACGAAACAAAGCTTCCAAGATGGGACGAAACCAAGGGTTCTTCTCAAACAAGGAATCATCAAGCCAATGGAAAAGCCGCTTATATGAGAATACATGTGTGTATAATCAGAGTTCTTTCGGAGGGCGTGGTACATATAGGTATATAGGTACAAGCAGGGCGCTGGGTCTGCTGTTGGCCGCCTTTTAGTGCCACATGTCTCCACGTCTCATGATAAGCTGGGCTTTGCGTGATGACTTGAGAATGATCTTCAGCTGGATCTGTGCAACCTCTGTCGCGGCGATTTCCGTCAGCTGCAGCCCTAAAGCGTTGGAAGGGCGGGTCAAATGACCGGGGTGGGATGTGGTCGTTCACAGGCCACAGTCAGGAACCGGCCTGCTTTCGAGCCGATCGACTGCATGATCGTGGCTGAACACTTTCTACCAAAATTCCCCATGTTGAATGCAGCCGATGATCTTATTCGCTATCAATTTTCCATTGCTCTCCGCCATGTCCTTTCTGTTGCCTTGGGTGTTGCACAGCTTCTCGGAGCACTATCTGCGTCCGCCTCGAATATGATTTGACAAGACAAAGCCATCTACCCTCCATAGCTCGGCATCGTTTCTGCAGCAGCCTATGGTCTGAGAATCTCTGGAATCTGCAGCAAGATTCTCTGCCATTTTGGGGACGTCTTTCTGAGACATGGACCTGACCAGGTTTGCTCTAATATAAAGTGGCAGCTCCCTAGAGACATAGTTTTGTGCATCTGCATTCCTCACGCTCACATTCCAATATCATACCTACCAGTCATCTGTCCTCCCAGTAACCAAGCCTGTACTCTCAGCCTTGTGGCCGTTTGTGCGAACAACTAGGTAACTGAAAAGTTTCTCTTCATTCCTTGCATGGCCTAGAAACCTGCCCCTTTTGGTAGTTTGTTCCTTCATGCGTCTCTTCTCAATGACCTATATTTCGTTCAACGCCACGTTCAAGTCGTGTTTATATGAACGCGTTATCAATGTATACACAAAGTTCACATTGGCTCGATGTTCTCTTTACAACGCGCCATCATTGCCGTCAAACTCTATATCATCCCAACGGAACTTCAAGTTTTAGACTGTTACCGTTTCGGACTGCTACTTCTTCGATCATTCAACGAGTTTTATTTCTCTTGGGGCTCCGGTATTAACCGGCAGCATTCCATGCGTTCTCTCCCTATAGTTATCTAGAAGGCTGCGTTCTTTGCACTAAAAATGGCCTCCAAGCCAGCCTCATGTTCGTTTTCGGTATGTATAGTATTACTAACATGCTTGAGAATCGAAAATCTAGGGGCATTCCCAATTGCCGACAATTCAAGCTACGTATCTCCAGTAGAAGAGATAGTTATAGTGACAGATACAATCTGCGAGTCTCTCGGAACCTCACTTCCTGCGTATCTATCGGAGGCATCTAGCTACGCTGCTACTACCACTGTCGTTGCTTCGAAATCCTCCTCGACATTCCAAGCTATAACCTCAACTAATTCACGATCTGACGAGTCGAAAACTGCAATTCCCTCTCCAGCTACGTCAATTCTGTATACTCCTCAAACTGTTACAGCGTCAGATCTGCCTGAACCTTACGATGTAAGATTAAAAGTTTCTTTAAGTATAGTGGAAAGTATCTTCAATTAAAAGCCTCATTTGCAAACGTTTTCATTTATACCTATAAGTGCTCATATTCGTAGCCCTGTTTTTGCTCAAATCTACATAATACTTAGGTTTATAATCATGCCATATCCTTTCGTTTTCCGTCAATTTAAGAACCATTTTCAAAGGTGCACTGGGTTTAGAAAAGCTTTAATTGTCTTTCCACATTTTCTAACTTTCTACTCCTTCCTAGACCATCTGTTCTACACTTGAGACTTCCGACACAACCATAATTCGTTCACTCTACACCGCTCAACTTTCTCAACTACTTAGCCCCCTAAGCACTGCCACTTCTACTTCCGCAACAACATCTACCACCGCAATCATGGCACCCTCATCTAACAATATCTTCACTATTATTTCTGGTGATTCGGCACCGCCGCAGATTCCGCATAACTCAGTACACCCTGTTCCTCGTCTAGGAATTACTGGAGACCTCACCAAACCTCTTGAAACCAACAAGTTCTATGCAAACTTCTTTCTGTCGACACAAACTCAACCTGTTTGGACACACCCTTACTCTCTCCAATGGAGCCATGGTGGAGGCAATGCAGGAAGTTGGGGAATGAGCATATCGCATATCGATAGGAACCAGATCGCGCTTGGTCCCGGCTCCCCAGCTCAGGTAAGAATATTCCTTGCATAGATTAAGAAAGCCCTTGTAGTACTGGGATCTCTTTTACAACTATTGTACTAAATCAACCACTGTATTCACTTTTAATAACACTTAAGCGATCCTTTCTGCTGGGAACTGGGGGAGTTAGATAATCTTATTTATCTTTGTGGTAGTTACAGCGACCACTTGAGCTAATTATGAGATATAGTACTTTATTAATCCTATTGGAATACAATCCATGATCTTGTCGGCAGTCGAACTCGGATCATCAACAGCGTTGACCATGGATACACTTCAAGCTTTTTCTGCGAACGCACATCTTTCGACATTCTCCGGTGCAAACTCACTTATTACATTCCCTTTGGTTCAGGGCATGGGCTTCGTAACAGGGATCTACAACGGAGCCACACCACTCATACAAACCAGTGTGTTTTTCCGTTCAGTCAGCAGTCCTATCATGGTGGGATCAACATTCAAGTACCGAGTCACGCTTGAGGACGGGAAAAGCTGGTTGGTTTATGTAACCCCTAATGGCAACTCCAATGCAGCCGGCTTTAAGATGACGAACAACACTTCCATCATTGGCCCAGCAGGATTTAATGGTATCGTTCAAATTGCTAAGAATCCTGTCGGAGCTAGTGGTGAGAGTATCTACGACCAAGCAGCGGGAAGCTACGCTACCTCTGCAACGATTTCCGGATATACGCAACCTAGCGGTACGAACACGACAGGAACCTACACACTTTCCTGGACCAAGCAAGGAAGTCATCCACTCCTTATGTTTGCTCTCCCCCACCATGTCCAAAGCTTCGATAGCGCTACTGCTGCAGCAAAAACCAACATCACACTTCAAACAACCACCAAAGGCCTAGCTACCGCTATCCTGGCCAACCAAATGACTATGGTGGAGCCCAGCCTTCCAGTCAGCATGGGATTTGCTCCCTGGACACCCTCCCATGGTACCGTTAGAACAATGTCCGCTGGGACTATCAAAGCCATAAACAACGCCGCCACCATCGAGCTCGCTCAGAACATGGCCTCCCAAACCAACCTCGACTCCATGTACTTCAGCGGCAAAGGGTTCGCAAAATTCGCCTTCGTAATCTACACGGTGCACGACATCGCCAACAACCCCAGCCTGGCCGCCTCGGGCCTAGCCGCGCTCAAAACCGAATTCAACCGCTTCGTGCAAAACCAGCAGCAGAACCCGCTCGTCTACGACGACAACTGGAAAGGCGTCGTCTCGTCCGCCGGCTACAAGAACCCCGGCGCGGACTTCGGCAACACGTACTACAACGACCACCACTTCCACTACGGCTACTTCGTCTACACGGCCGCCGTCATCGGCTACCTTGACCCCTCGTGGCTGAACCAGGGCACGAACAAGGCGTGGGTGCAGATGCTGGTCAAGGACTTTGCGAACAGCCAGGCCGGGGACTACTTCCCGTTCAGCCGCGCCTTCGACTGGTACCACGGACACAGCTGGGCCAAGGGGCTGTACGAGAGCGGGGACGGCAAGGACGAGGAGTCGTCGTCCGAGGACACGTTCGCGTCGTACGCCATCAAGATGTGGGGGCATGTGATCCAAGACGCGAACATGGAGGCCAGAGGTAATCGGACCAGCAACTCCTGACTCCCCTCCCCGCAAGTATCAGCAGTGCTAACGGACGGCGATAGGGAATCTGATGCTAGCTATCCAAGCGCGCTCGCTGCCAGCCTACTTCCTCATGGCCAGCAGCAACACGAACCAGCCGCCCCAGTTCATCGGCAACAAAGTCACCGGCATCCTCTTCGAGAACAAGGCCGACCACGCCAGTGCGTCTTCCCCTTCCCCTCCCTTCCGTATCCCCCACCTCCCCTAGTGTCTTCCCCAAAACTAACGACTCCCTCTTCCACACAGCCTACTTCGGCCTGAACCCCGAATACATCGAGGGGATCCACATGCTCCCCCTCTCCCCGCCCTCGACCCTCACCCGCTCCAAAACGTTCGTGGCAGAGGAATGGGCGACCTACTTCAGCAACGGCCGCGCCGACGCCGTCGCGGGGGGTTGGCGCGGGATCCTGTATGCCAACCTCGCCATCGTGGATCCGCAGGCTGCGTGGAACTTCTTTGCGGCGCCGGGGTTCGATCTTAGGCTGATTGATGGCGGGGCGAGTCTGACGTGGTATTTGGCGTGGTGTGCGGGATTGGGAGGGGGAGCGTAGGGGGGGTTTTTGGCGGGTTTGTTGGATGGGTGTTTTTGGGGAGGCGTTTGGGAATGGGATGGGTGGATGGATGGATGGATGGGCGGCGGTAGTCTTTCACTAGCATATTTTTCAATGCAGCCAATCGTTTCTTGCTTATACCTGACTTTTACCACTCTCGTCTGGCTTCTTCAATCCTAGCTCCTGCGCACTGATGAATGTAGCTGAGTGATATTTTCATTAACAACCTATATACACTCTGTCCTAACGGAACCACCCTAGATACCTCATACAAAAGAGACAAGGAGACAAACAAAAGAAAAGCCGCCCACGCCCGGATATCTATCTTACAAGCCAGCTTTTTCCTTTCACCCCCGCTCCGTTTCCGGGAACTGGATAACGAAAACGAGCACTAACACAGTAAACGAAAAAATAGGCCGGGTCCTGCATTTGCTTTCTTTACCCCTACCCTCAGCCCGAGATTGTTCCGAACCGTCGGGGAAAGAAAAAAGGGGAAAGCCCCTGAAAGGCCCGCCGAGCGACTCACCGATATCAGCGACATTCTCCCCGCATCCAACGGAAAACCGCGGATCCCGTTACCCAAGGGGAGAACCACACCTTATAGAGAAAACACAGTACCCAAAGGGTAAAAAAAATGGAGAGGTAAAAAAAGAAAAAAAGTTGCCGTAATCAACCGCGTCCGGAAGTCTCGCCCCGGACCGCGTGTTATCAACGTATGGAGAATAAGAATATACAACGAAATCCAGCCGCGCGGCGGCTCCGCAAATTTGAAGCCTTTTTGGTGCACACGGGAAAGGAAAAGGAAAAAGTGAGATTAGCGGGTTTTAGCTTGGTCCTGTGGCTCGGGTGTGTTTGGAACCCGTATTTTAGGAGTGTGGACCGAAGAATGACTTGAAGAAGTTGCCGCCGAGGTCGCCTGACGCGTCGTCTGGATAGACATAGAAGGCGAGCGCGATGATGGCGTAGCTGTTGGAGTTTACATTAGCAAATCTGGATTTTGGGAGTTTTTTTTTGGGTTGGGGAGAAGGGGATTGGCGCTTACGTTCCGATACACATTGCGCCTTCGAGGTAGTTGCTCTTGCCGTCTTGGATCAGGTAGTTCACGACAAGCACGCTGAGGAAGAAGACGACGGTCTCGAAGCCCTGGAAGTGCAGCGTCATCGGCTTGTCGACGATCCAGCCCAGGATGACCAGGAACGGGGTGACGAAGAGCGCGATCTGCATGCTGCTGCCGATGGCGACGTTGATTGCGAGATCCATCTTGCCCTTGTACGCGACAATGACGGCTGTGACATGCTCGGCTGCGTTGCCGACGATCGGCAGGAGGACCAGACCGATGAAGGTCTTGCTGATGTGCGCGGTCTCGACAATCGAGTCGATGCTGTCGACCAGATACTCTGCACAAACCGCTACCAAGATGGTAACGACCACGAGCGCGACGCCTGCCGCAATGGGCGTGAGCACTTGGCCTTCTTTCTGCTCCTCTTCACCCTCGGCTTGCTGAGCTTCCACGTCGGTTTGCTGAGCTTTCACGTCGAAGAGATGGGTGTGGGAGTAGAGCTGGAAGTAGAGGTATAGAATGTAGAGAACGAGCAGAATCACCGCGGTGCCGTGCGAGAGCATGAGAATGTGCCGGTCGGTCTCGGCCTTGGAGCTGCGGAGGGCGGCGTAAAGGGTCGCGGGGATGATTAGAGACGCACAGGCGACGGCCATCAAGGAGGACATTGTGGATGCAACGGTCTCGTTGAATCTAGATTCGCTTTGGTGAATTCCTCCAGCGAGAAAACAGCAGCCAAGGACCTGGGCTGGTCAGATTTGCGCAACCAACGAGAGGCGCATTGACTTACCAGGAGGATATTGGACAGGATACTTCCAAGCATGCTCGATTGCACGATTCTAATCTCTCCATTCTTGAGCGCGACAATGCTAACCTATGCGAAGGCGATCGGCGTCAGCCACACCAGTCTATCAAAAGATCTGATAAGGACAATTTCTTACTATAAGTTCGACAGCATTTCCGAAAGTGGCATTTAGCAATCCTCCCAGAGTCTGTCCTAATTTCGCGGACAATTCCTCGGTCGCAAAACTGAGGAGCGCAGCAAGCGGGATAATGGCGATGAAGTTGAGAACAAAGACGGCAGTAGGATTCCAGTGAAGCGCGCCGGCCACAATTCCCAATGGGACAAAGACTAAAAAGACATTGACATAATTACTCGTGAGGGTCTGCCAGGTAGCTTTAGCAGCGTACTGGGACAAGGACTTCCAGCGAGCCTGGTGGGGTTCCTGCGAGGCCACGAGCGGCGTGGTCTCGGTGACTGAGCCGTTAGGGGGCATATCAAGACGGGCACTGTAACTACTGCGATTGCTAAAGGTACGACCGTGGTGACGGAACTCAGATCTTATGTTCCCTATGTTCGGCCGGCGTCAAGCGCTATCAATTAGCCAAGGCGTTCCTGAGGCGGCACCGGATATGCCCAGGAAATTAATGTTTGTGATGATGTGGCTGCGCCTGGCAGTGCCGTGCTGCCCAGAGCACAGAGAGTTGATGACGAGAGAAAACGAAGGATTAGTAGAGTAATGGTGACGAGGACTCACTCATGGCTGTGGAAGGCCCGGGAAGGCGTGGCTAGATGTACCTTGAGTATCCGGAAGGCGCAGGAAGCTGGATGCCAAGCCTTCTGAGTGGCAGATGTGGCAGAAGACGCCCTGTCTGATGGCCTTGCGGTTAACTAGTCAGGCGCGTCAGGCTACACGGAGAAATTGATGATGTGCCGCAGGTATCGCTATTTCACAGAGGGAGTGGGGTGAGGAGGGCGCAGCACGATGAGCAGAGATGATGTTGAAAGATTCACACCCTCACAGGAGGTTGGAGCTTAGGCGACCCAGCCAGCTCCAGCCAATCACGTCGCCTAGCAACTGCACAGCCCTTTCGCCAAGGGCGCCAAGCCGGGCGAAGGAGAACTAACCGGAATTAAGCGCGCGATTTGCTCCGAACTCTGCAAAAATTGGAATGTTTGGAATGTTTGGAAATGATTTGAAATGTTTGAAACTGGTTGAGTTTCTTGGTAGGCAGAGACGCGTCTGGCCACGCATTGGCAGCGGCGGAGCGCTTTCTTGTACTTTCTGCTACATGGATTACCCCGTGATATCTAATCAGCACAACAGGCAAATACTCCTCCGATCGCGCCCTGACGTCAGTCCGAGCCTCGCAACAAGCCACAAGGTACTCGTAACCAGATCGAGAAACGCACCTGCCCAAAGCTACAACTAGTTATACGCGATGCCGATCGAAACACCAGTACGCCAGACCCTGAAAAAAATTATTTGTCTATCCGCTGCGCCCGCTGCGTCTACCACTCTACCACTCTACCGCTCAATACTCCTCTTCATTCTCCTCCCGCCCCGAAATGATGGTAACTCGCTTCTTCGGATCGCCCCATAGCTTCTGCAGCACCTTGTGTTTCTGTTTATCTCGAAGTGTCCTCAGGAAGTCGTGAGTCCCCGCGAGATCCTGAAGCTGGTGCTCCAGTCCGAATGAATTCGAGTGCGCGCTCTGGATCAGGGGGCTGACCAGCTTCTTCCGCACTCCGTCGAGCTGCTCTCGAAGAGACGTAATGACGCGGTTGTGAGCGTGGAGCTCCTTCATGTTATCCAGGACGCTAGCCCGGACGCTGCCGAGCAGTTTAAGGTTCTTCTCGTACTTCTTCAGCTTGAGCTTGTTGCCAAGCGACTTGCGCCAGAGAGACGCCAGGAACTCGTCCTTCTGTGTTGACATTTGATCCTCCTCCCGAGCGACCATGCGCTGGAGGTTTTGGAACTGCCGCTCGACCGTCTCGAAGATTATGAACAGCTCCGCCGCTCTCCCCAGTTCACTGCTTATATTCTCCTCGAGAACCGTGACGAGCTGGGTAAAAGTGCGCTGCAATGTGGACTTTGAGCGCTGCTGAAATGTCTGCCCTAGCGTATTCGCCACCGCCTTTCCAATCGCTGTTGGCTCCCCGTGCCTCTCGAGGACCCCGACGTTGCACAAGGCCGAGTGAACATTCCCAAGCGCTGTTGAGAACCGGCCTGCGGAAGGGCCTTGTAGCGCCTCAAGCTCCCGCTTAGCCCATTCCATAGTCAAGAGAATCCTAATCGCAGTCAGTACGGCAACCTCCAGACTCACCAAAAGGCCCATACGTACGAATCGATGTCTCCGTCAACATTCGTGAAGAAGCTCGTCAGCTTCTCCGACAAAACCCTCAGGCTGTCGCTCAGATCGCTCAGCTGTGCGATAATCTGCGGCGACGACGACATGTTTGTCGCGCGCACGCTCTCCCCCAAGTCCCACACCGCGATGCTGGATTCTCCAAGCTCCCTCGATCGCGGTATAACATTCTCCGACAGGAATATGAGAGGTTCGAATCCCTTCGCAAGCGACGCCGCATTGGCGAGGTCGGGCACTAGGCCTCTATCCCAAGGCTGGAAGAGAAGCCAAGCTAGGAAGAGGACAAGCAGCGTGAAGGCGCTCTTGATTCTGGACGAGGTGAATGTATTAATAGCACTATTAATGGACGAGATGGCGGCATCTATCGGTGCTGCGCGGAGCAGGATCTCTGCGCGAACTGCGAAACGAAGGACTAAAGAATGAGCGCATGTCTAGAAACCGCGGGTGTGTACTCACATCGATCCAGGTTAGCCGGCGGTTCTGTGTGCGCAGCACCCTGCAATTCCTCCTCAGCCGCGTCTTGCTCTGGTGCTTGCTGTTCCGTTGGTGGATAGTTGGACCCGTGCGATTTGAGCGTTTCTAGCTCTGGCGCTGATTTATGTCGTTCCTGTTCTGATGCTGGCTCTGGGCTGGTCCGTGGTGTCTGCTTGAGAGGCGACTCCGGAAGCGGGATGTGCGAAGGCGTAAGGTCTCGGTCTAGGTGAAAGTCATGTTGAGGACTTGCTCCCTTCGATCGGCCGGGACTTGACCGTAGGGCACTGCCGCTGTCGAGAGATTTCCTGTACCACCCAGTATTCGATTTCTGCCATGCCGGCGGTGCCCAAGGTCCTTCCGATTCCGCCTCCGACTCCTCCCCGCTCCATCGTGAAGAATGCATTGGTGAACGAGTGCTGTAAACTGAGTGAATGCTGCGCTCAGGGTCGAAGGCTTCTAGCGAGGCCGAAAGTGAAGGTATATCGTGGTCGAACATTGTGACGCGGTCCATTTGGAAAGCCTGCGGGCATAGAAAGGTGTGAAAGCAGTGAGTGAAGGATTGGACGGGAATAGATAGCAGTTTCGAGCCGTGAATGCGGCTGGGTACCTAGTCGCGAATGCGCCGGCACATGGAGGGACCTTGTGATGAAGCAGCCCTATGAGACGTCAGGCGTTGGTGCCTGAGAGAATGATGATTGTCTGAACGTCGGTGACTCCTTTGGAAGATGTTGAAGGAATAGGCCATATCGCTGCGAAGTAAAAGCAACCCCTCTCCAAACCGAGTGGTCGAGGATCGCTGGGCCGGCCAGCGAACAGATCGTCCTGGGCCCCGACATCCGCTGAAACAGAAGGCTAGCTCGACAAATAGCGTTGGTTGGATACGGGAGGCTGGGGGTGGCCGGCCTCTGCAGCCTTAGCGCATTGGCCGACCAGGGGGACGCTATGACGGCCAACGACCGCAACGATAACCTCAGGCTCTGCAAGGGCATCTCTTCGACTGGCAAAAGCTCCATTTTCATTACGAGCGCTTCTTAAACGGAGTGCATGGTCGTCACATCATCAGTATGGCAGGAACGACTTCTGGCTGCTGTTGATTAAGATGTATAACCAAACATCATCCGCAGAGGGAAAGGCCACTACCAACCCAAAGCACAGCTTAGACAGTGGGCAATTAGGAGGCCCGAGGACGGGCTATGGACTGGCTGGATTCGGTTCGTCCCTGCGAATGAGAGAGCTGGAGGCAATTCACGAACAAGCCTGCATCCTCGTTCATCCAGCCACCTTCTCGAATCCCTCTTGAAAAGCAAAGAGCGGCAACGGCACCCGAGCAGCGTGTTACACATTGACGAGGATATTGCCGTCTATCCAGTTGTGCAAGAACTCGTTCATTGGGGAAAATTTATGGTTTGGTCTCATGCAACAATCTAGAGTTTATCCCTTAACGCGCTTGCGTCCTAAGATCAAGTGGTCCGTGCAGAAACCCAGAATCAAAACAACGCGTATAGCCTTATTTAATTGATATAATTGGGCAATTCCTATCGATAACGGTAGGACGCAAACCAACGTGTTAAGGGATAGGCCTGGAGAAGCCAATTTGAACATGCAACCGTTGAAAAGCTACATTAAAGTATCTAACAGTACTCTGAAAGTACTGCATGAGTGTTGTTTCACAGCAACCTCTTTCGATTGCATTTTAGTACAGGTGAAATTCCTTAGTACGATATGGGTTTTGGCGCCAAATGTATCGTAATACCAATGGTATTGTTACATCAAGAGTCACGTGTAGGGTAAATAAGCAGTAAAACTTTAGATTTCCCTCCTTATAGGCCAGATATACCCCTCCCCATACAACCAGTTATACCGACATTGGTGGTAGAGCTTAACGATATCGCCAAAAGTCAGATTATCGTTAGTTAAACCAAAAAAGGCTTGATTAGGTGTGTAGATCGTAATACCAAATGTATCGTTATATACCCGGTATCGTATTAAGGAGTTTTGCCTGTAGTATATTAACGCACGGCCCCAGCAGATCTAAACGCGGGCAAGTGTCATACCCGAATGCTCCTGTCCTACACCAGCCACCCCATTTATTCTACTGCAATCTTATTCCTTGAACCATGTCTTATACCCGATTCCCCCGCGCTGAAGCGCCTTTCTGCCAGGGAAAGCTGCTTAGGATTTTAAGAATAGCTTGACCGTAAGGGCAAGGAATCGCAATTTTTATATTTGTATAAAAACCTCTGGTCATCCTAGCTTATCCAATCTGTCTGACCAAACTCACTGATCCAAATAAGAAGCCAAAAAATGAGAGGCAATTTTGCAAAAGCATAAAGATCATTATCGTCAGACATCGTATCTAGCAAAGTAGGTAGTAAAAAGCACCAATCCAGATTGATCAGTTCTGCATCATAGGTCAGAAAGAGTGGGAAAAAAAAGGCAAGTGGAGAAGCTGGCCAAAATAGGGCTTCTCATATGAAGTTACTAGCCTAACATGGGCTAGTGCTCGTGTAAGTAAGTCTTACAACCCATAAAGTGAAGGTTGGATTTGAGAGTACGTTTTCTTCCACCGAAACGTTAGGAAAGCCGTTCCAGTTGATTGAAATCCAAGACCTTGAGTGTTGAAGGGATCGAGTCGAGTTTGATGATGGCTCTGGGGCTTGATGCATCGTTCAGGCGAGAACCGCGGCCAGGCTATACGACGGTCGGTATCAGCCCCCGAAAGAATGCTATGCCCAAGCTTCGTGAGGAACGCGCCTCGCAAAGTGATGATAGCCGGACTGAAAATGTCGCAGCGAAAGCCAGCAAGTGGTATCCACATCTCAGAGGTAGAACATTGTGCCTTGGAGGTTTTGATGAACTCCACTGGTCCAGTGGTATTGCTGGTTGAACTGCGTTCCACCGTCTCCTTTGAGGACATTGTGGAGGTAGGACCTGCCTCTCTCACAAAGAATATCCGCGTAGTACGCCGGAGGACATATACTGACGGAGCGTGTGGCACGACCAAAGGTGTAGCAGAGGTTGTGAGTCTGGAATAACAGTTAGCAACGAAAGTGTAAGTAGAAGAAGCACATCATACCAATTTTTGAAGTTGATCAGCGCCCAGCTTGTTTTCGTCTTTAATTACAACGTAATGTGCAGGTTTGGAGGTGCCCTGTAGACCTTGGTGGGCAAGCAAGAAAAAATCGAAGAGACGTTCACCGGTGACGCCGCGATCGACAACGGTGCCAGGTACTGGATTCCCATTCTTTGAGTCGGCATCTTTCATTGCAGTCGGGTAGAAGCGTGTATGGTGACGCTTGCCGACAATGATGATCGATATTTTGGGATGTTTCACTGTAGCGCCATAGAGCTGGTTAAAAGCTGCAACGAAAGCGGGATACTCATTTTGAAGTACCAGGGCATACTGGCCCTCAGAGACACCGTCACGGTAGACGATCACCTTATTCGGAAGTCCTTTGTTCTTGGTTTGCCAAAGTTTGAGGCGTTCGAGGATCATCTCTTTAAGGTCAGACACCATCTCTTGTCTTCCTGTTTGTGTGCGAATGCTGGCAGGCCATTGCGAAAACTTGGTATCTACCGATGCAACTACCCCGGCGATACTTGGAGAATTGTCCGAACTACCAGGGGAAGGATGAGTCACGTCGATTCCAAAGACAATAGCGCGGTCGTCAAGCGGTTTGATTTCGTCTGCTGCGACATAATGGTTAATACCGCCCTGTTTCAGGTTAAATTTGAGCGCCACATTGGCCATATATTGTGCTTGGCCCCTATCATTAGAGAATTTTTTGCCGATATTGCAGACATTCGGGATACCGTGTTTGATGTCGCAAAGATATTTAATGCAATCGTATAAGAAAGCATTGTCGCTTGGCAACAAAACGTAAAGAAACTGTGGTTTGGCCGGAAATTGACGAAAACCACCGTCGAGTACCTCACAGATCTTTTCCCAATTCCTATTCTGAAGATCCATAAAATTGACAACGACCCTGCGGGGCTGTTGTACTGGGCCCACCATCATGCCGTAGCTTTGCAATGTGCCCCGGAAAATGTTTAGAAGATTCGTCAACTGCTGAGATCCTCCAAAGACAGTGTCACGGTTTCCCTCATTAATCATGAGACAGCTCCAGTTTTGGAGGTGAGCTGGTTGAAAGAATGGCCTGGGCTTCCTATTTTCGTCTGCCAAATTCCATTTTCCGTCGCGTGGTTTGTGGTTGTTTCCTCTGAACCTGAGAGTCGGTGCTTCCAGAATTCTTCCGTCGACAGTTAGCATCCTTGGGTTGACTTTAATCCCGAACGTAGCCTGTTGCGAAGCGTCAGTGAAATCAATTAGCTAGGGTAACGCTGGGGACGAACCAAACGAGCGTTTACTCCTTGGTTATTAGGCACTAACTGCATTACAGAAAGCCCAGGGCCGACAATCGATTCTGCATTTTGATTTGGGGGGCGTGCAGCAAACTCGATCATATTTCTCGTTTGGTTCGGTAGCAGCATACGCCTTGCAACTTGTCCTGGGAGGACTGTGCAGAGTTCTGAAGGTACCCAACGAGGATCAGTTTTGGTTCCGACGTTGACAACTGGTTCATTTGGCTGCTTCAGCTTAACGTCATGCACTGCGAAGGATATTAGCTGATCATATTGATTTAGACAAGTGATGCCGTTGACTGATGTTCCCACTGAAGCTCGGGTAAATTCGGCGACGTAAGACTTACCTCTCAGAAAGTAGTCCCGAATAGAGATAGTCTCCTCCCTTCCATTTGGGTTGGTCCACTTGAAAGTCAAGTTGGTGCTGTTATCGTTTAGTCGCGACAGGTCAGATATGGTGTGGACCTTTCTAATCAGCACCGGTCCGCCCTTGCCCTTCTTAGGCTTCCCTTTTGCGTCCATCTCCCTGATATAGCAAGTTTCAATCCGGAGTTTCCGTACGAACGCAGCGACCCTCGAGTAATCGCTGCCAAACTCATTCATCAAATCCAGGAGTTTCCCAGGCTTGTAAAACGCTCCGGTAGCGACATTAACATTGACGAGTATCCGCTTTACACCGGTGCGGACACTAGAGAAGTAGCCACGGAGAGCTTCAAGACCCTGACCCAAATCATGAATGACAGCCTCGGCATGCCCATGAAACGGAAAATATTTGTTTTGACCTGCCGGTACAATGCCCGAGGTAGTATTGGGGGCCTGAGAGATGATAATGTTCAAAGCTTGAATTGTCTCTAATCTCAACGAATAGAAACCACCCGCGCCTTGGAAAGAGATATCTTTTACCAATTCGGCGATTGATACTGTGCCAAGCTGCTCTACAAGGAGCTTTCGTGTGTTACGTTTCCGAGCAGCTGCTCGGCCTTCTGGTTCGTTGTTCGTCGGAGCAGGAAGGGGCTCTCCATCGCTAGGGTACCATTCGATAGAAAACGCTTGTCGGTCCTTTGGCAGGTTTATCTTTTCGGTGGTAATGATAACTTGCGCATAGTCGCTTGCACTTGCTATCCCCTTGAAAGGCGGTTGTTGCAGTAGTAACTGAATCAAACGTTTCTTTTTTGGTTTGGGCGTTTCATCGGGTTGGAATGCAACGCTGTAACGGTAGAGTTCTTTCTTCGACTGCTCCGTTGGCATGAGGTGGAAATAATTCGTCCATAAGACAATTTTCCTGCCTGCTATGCCATATCCTGGCCTTAGAGGTAGTTGGTCCTTCAGGGATGTCGCCGCCAGTGCTGTCGAGAGGCTTTGGCTTTTGACTGTCTCATCCTCAAGCTTCGTAACCGCCGCATCTGGTGCTGGAAATACCCCATTTCTACAGAAGCTCACGTCAACACTATTGTTGGGCAAGAGGGGACAAACTTACCCAAAAACAGCAGCTGGCGCAAATCCCCCGCGACCTCCTCGACCACCGCCAGGAGGGCCGCCTCGGGGTGCATAGCCTCCACCACCGCGTCCTCCTCTTCCCCCATCGTCGAATCCACCTCTACCTCCGCCACGACCTCCATCGAAACCCCCTCTACCTCCACCACGGCCTCCGTCGAATCCTCCTCTTCCACCGCGGCCACCTCTACCGCCGTCGGATCCAGCGTCAGATCCGCCTCTCCCACGGCCTCCACGGCCGCCGCCGCGTGGATCACCTCCACGTCCACCACGCTGGTCGCCTCCACGACCTCCTCTCCCAGCCCTCATCCTTCTAGTAGATGCTTAGATCGACGGATATATCTAGTATGGACGAGCCCAAAGCGGTTATTACTAGTGTTTGAGTGAACTGCGACTGGGGTAGTGATCAGCGCAAATTCCTAGGTGGAGATAAACATATAACGTAAAAGGCAAGAATAAATAAAGAAAGGAAAGGAAAAGGAAAAAAGCAAATAAATTATCCAAATAGAATCATTTGACAGAAAGGTAACTGGAACACGAGTAAGATCTACTGAGACGGTGAAGAGACTTGAATGGAGCAAGTGATTTCGATGAAGCACCGGAGACGTCACCATGTCTCAACGGGCCGTTTTGAAGATGAAGGAAGTTCTTTCTCAAACGTGCTGGAGATGAACTCGGCCTCGAAGCACTGCACTCCACCTCGGGGGTTTAAGCGTGTCCTTAGGCGTGCCAATGAAGCATTATAGAAACCACTAAGCATCGATCGGCTAGTGCTAAAATTTTCTAGCGCAAGAGAAAGGGTTCGATGTTCGGATGATACTTGGGGCTTGGCTCAAGTGAAAGCCATGATGCATTAAAATTGAGGCAGGCTGCGGCAAAAATGAGACATAACGCGTACCTGAGAAGTCAGTCAGTGGCTAAGACGCTCGAGAGTGTTGCTCTGAGGTGAAGTGGTAATTGGAGGGTAGATGAGATAGCAATAAGCTAACTACTCCAGAGTTGTTGATATGTAATGAATAGCACGTAAAAGATAAATAAAACGATATAATGGATGAGTATAGAGGAGTGATGAGGTGCCAAAGACTGGCGGGAAATGGCGAAGATTGCCAGTGAAGGCCACCGTGCGGCGGTGTGTCGCCTGTGGGGGCAGTTTCACAGCGCCCACCTATAGCAAGATGAGGGCTGACGCGACGCTAAAATCGCAGGTGCGGGAAGTAGTGGCTGAACGTGCCAAGAAGTGTTCGAGAATCAAAACCCGTAAAGTCAACAAAGCTCGAAGCTGAGGGAGAGAGACGTGATAGAGGTAGCCTGACAGTGGACGTCCAAGGTTTTGTAGTTCTAGGTACCAATATTTCTAGATGTGCTGCTGTGTGACAATGTGATGGTAACGATGCGTCACAAAATTGTGGATCTTCCGGCGGAAAAGCAAATAAAATGCCCTGACTCGCTTGGATCAAGGTGGGACGGCTGTCAAAGGTCTGAGGAATGAGAAGAAACTGCGCCTCAAAAGAGATGAGGGTGGCAGCCTAACACCCTCATCCGTCTATTTCTCTTCGTTTCCTTGAGCTTTTCTCGACGTCTGTTCCTCCACGAACAAGACCTCAATTCTTTATCAGTCCTCATCTTCGTCGTCCTATTTGCAGTCCGGCACAATGCCTGCGAAAACAACCTGTCAGATCTATTTTCAACTTCATGTCGCCGCAAACTTATCGTCCTATTGCAACATTACATTGCCGAATTCCAAGCCTTGCCCTTACAAAAGAGCCGTAAGCAGGCAATATGACACCGTGTCTTGAAAGTCTTCATTGAAAAAGCCGAAACGTGTCTCACCGTCGCCACCGGCCAGGTATCCCGCCTTTCTTGACAAACACCTGCCAAATCCCGTACTCCAATATTCGCCGACCAGCCGCAAGCTTCTGATTTGCCATGATGTACCCAATCCTTGTTCAGAATTCCCCGTGATCCATCTTCCTCAAATTGCGCGACTACGTCAACGCGACGTGTTCGCCGACTGATTGCCACTTCCAGCGCCTATGAGGTTCGGTGTTTAAAAGCGTCCCGCAGTTCGTGACTCATCAATATGGCTCAGGAACTAGGAAAGCGTACGCGAGCTGGGAACGCTAACCGGTATGTAGTTGCGCGTATAGTATCCTTCGTTCCAGAAGAAACGTTCGCACACGAAGTTGGCCATTTATTTTTTTTTTTTGGACGTATCATTCATCTCAGGAAGAAACCGTTGATAAACGATTGTAGCGTCTTGAGACAATTCACGAGTCTTATTAGAGCTGCTAGGAGTGTCTAAACTCTACCAACACGGTCCCAACCACCTATAAAAAACCAGTCATCCTCCATGCGCCAAATCGAATACCCTTTTCTTTGTACGCAGACTTGGTCAAGTCCTTCGTCTCCCCGAAGTACGGGCTTCAGGCGACATGCTTCCATCTCTCAATCGGCCATGTTCTTCCCTATGAACGTTCCATATATGACGGAGCAAATTATCGCGACGTTGAAATCCTTTTACAGAGTACTGGCAAGTCTGGTGCTCGCAGAAATAGAATTTGCCTTCACGAATCTGCATCCCCGTTGTGCAGAACACGTTGTGCGTTTGCTTGTGGCGGCGGAGGTCTTTCTTAAGCTTGAAGGCCCAATGGCACTGGTTGCACTTATATGGCTTCCGGTGGGCCTTGGTATGGCGACTGTAAAACATCGGTTAGGAAAATTAGTGCTACGGGCAGAAATAACCAGAATTGATGAAGACCCTCCACGATCTCTGCCAAGTTTTATGTGAAGAGTATCCCAAATCAAGAGCGCGTACCTGCGAGCAGCACTACGACCATTGTACATAGGGATCCTATCAAAGAAAGGTGGGCATACAGGTCCGGGTTGAGATTTAGACTCACTTGAGTGCAGTAGTATCAGAGAATGTAGAATAGCAATGCTCGCATTGCAGTCTACCATGAAGAACTTGTGTATCTTGTGCAGCAGCGAATGACCCTAATTCTACTTCCCGACCAGATATGTTCGAGGATGCCGGTTCGATACTTGATGTTGACGTAAAGGATGAAAGAGGCGTGGCTTCCGATTCTTGAAGCTGGAGCTGGTAGGTAGGAAAGCCAATATCAAGACTAGAACCAACTCGGTCGGGTTCAGATGTGCTTTCAGCAGGAGAGAGCGTAATGTAACCATCGGCTAATTGCGGCTGGGCTTGATTAGCAAACTTGAACACCCGCACATCAACTACTTTACATAATACTCACATATAATGATGCTGGAGGCAGCTGCTGGAGAAAGGCTGTGTTGCCGGTCATGTATTGTGTACCAGAAGACACGAACTGTGATACTACTAGGCCTCTCGGAGGATCCACGGAAGTATTCGAGTCCGAATTAATTCCCTCCAATGACTGAGCGGAAAAGGCGAAATCATCATTGGCCGCGAATAAATAATCGTCAAAGCTGAAAGGCGCATTACCCAACAGATATTGAGAAAGATCAGATCTGTCGTTTGGCTCGATCACCTCATACGGAACCAACGACAGGGTAGAACTGCCAGTTGAACCATGGCTTGTATCAGAGTTTAAAGATATCTTAGAAACAAAAGGCAACACATGCTGGTCTTCAAAAGGCGTATTATCGGGGGTGGGTAGTTGATGTGATTGATAAGTGACACTATAGGGCGAAGGAGCTGACATGGTTTCGAAGGATGGTTAAACAAAGAGCACAATAATAGTTTCAGCTAACGTAGAGAGAATTACAGGGATGAATATACTGAGTTGACAAAATCGATAGTAATAGTGATGATTAAAGTCAAAGCGAGTATTATCACCCCCTTCCGATAACCCAAGCCGCTATATGGGTCTTACATTAAATTCAGTCGCGACTAAAACCTTTTATAACTCTTCCCAAACAGGGAGGCCCATGGGCCTCACGCCTCCCAGAGGCTATCCAATTAGATACTGAATATGCGAGGCAATGAACTTCGAGATACGAACAAGGCTTACCTAGGCAAGGCATAGACGGAAAGGCTTAGAGCAAAGAGGCCTGTGAGTAGAGGGGCTGTGAGCATGAGAGGCTGTAATTAGCCTTGTCTAAAACTTCACTGGGCCTGGAAGGTGAGTGGCTTTGGATAGACGCACGTGGATATGCAGGAGCTTTCTAATGAGCACCGAGGTTTACTATGCACCTTCAATCTTGAGTAGTAGCGGATTTATAAATGATACAACAAGAGCATCAGATAGAATCAACCAGAAAATGAGAGAATATAGAAAGATAATGACAAAAGAAGCAATAACGGTAGGACCAACTACAGTTTCACCACAATTACAGCAGAATCAAAAATCTGTTTTTTGACGATGGTGCTTTGGTGTAGATAGACCGAACCTGAACCGAGTATTTTGACGACGAATTTTAGTTCTAATAGATCGATGTAGTTCACTTTTATAACTTTAGGCAAGCTCCCGAGGCCTCCCTACGGTCTCTAATGTGGATGGAAATGGCCTATGAAAGGATATCAAAAATGCAGATGTTGTTGACCAGACGATCAGATACATTTGCTTCAACGACCATAGAACGGTCTCATCAAAATTAGGTGACGGTACAGCATGCTCCCGGTATTTTGGTAGGTTGGCGTCAGCACATGGAAATATCAAGTGCCATTTTATCTCCTGTAGAAGAATATCATGTGCCATTATTAGCTGAGCTGCTGGTAGTGGTTACTGAAGGTCATCGTTTTGGTCGGCGACGGGGCGTGTTGTATGGAGAATATTGATGGATCTTGAGTGTATGAATTATAATAACGAAAAAGAGAGACAGAGCACGCTTTTATAGCTTTAGGTAGATTCCTGAGGCCTCTCCTATGGAAACAACCTATAGAAGGTGTATGATTTGCTGAGTGTCATTGAGGCAGTGCAACTGGGGTTCTTGCTGGTCAGCTTGTGGGCAGAATCGATGGCTGCAGGCAGTGTGCCGAAGTTTGAGGCCTCCAATGAGATAGTGTAGCTCACGAATGCAAAGCTTTGCAACGCAAGGCAGAGTTCTTGGCAAGTCATATAAAAGATCGTAATGTCTCTGAGGCTTAATCCTATTGGCGAATAAAAACTTTCAAAAATCAAAACATCTTTCGGAGGCGTCTGCGGTCATGCAAACGAAGATTTCTTCGGCTGAGCCTCCGGGAGGCGATATTGCAGAAAACCCGGCCTGCCGGAGGCCCTAAAAGAAAAGGTACCCTAAACCCTTTCCGAGCATTGGCTGACACCACAAGCCTTTAAGAACCTGAACATATCGAATTATTATCATCTTACCATTAAATAATTTTGCTAGTCTTAAATGATCATGTGCTCTATCGATCAGCATTTAAAGTGATACGACCGAATTAATGATTATTTGAGGCCATCTAGATTCTTAAATCTAACCATTGCTAACCAAGCGCACTCTAGTCAGGGATAAGGCTGGGTGCTTGTGCAGGCTATGTAGTTACATTTGACTTTTCTCGCGACCATAATAACCACTAGGCTAAGCATAAGGCGTACTGCAGGGAAAGATGTAAGGCTGAAAACTGATATCGAGGCATTACAAGGCGCAGTTATCAAATGTAGGATGGGCCTCTCAGCGGCCTTTGCAGAGTCACAAAAGTCGAACAAATCTGGAACAACGATAGAGGCATGTACACAGCTTCCAAGGCCGACACCAGCATGGAAGGCTGAGCAAATTAGGTGCTGTAACTGTCATTTTAACCGTCAAAATTCTATCGGCCAGGAAGTGTTATCTCGAGGTATTGTCTCTGCAGGTAGCAGCAATGGATTTCCGGGCATTCACGGGCTAGGCCTCCATCCATAGCAGTAATTGTGGCTGACTGATTGTTCTCTACAACCTCGTTGCGCGTGTATGATCCCGAAGGGATGTAAATGGAAGAAGCGTTGAGATATATGCTTGTCCACTCTTACAATTCTATCAAAAATCCTTCATTAACTGTTAACCTACGGATCTTCCTTGCGTCTATCATCGACAACTATTGGCCAAGACTTGCATTCAAGATAGGAAGCTTTACGTCAGTTGTGCGAGTTTCCGAATTGTCGGCGGGGGGTTATAGTCTGGAAGGTATAACAGGGGGTCCTTTCAGCGGTGGATCTATAGGTAGCGTTAGTGGCGTACGCTCTGTAGCTGCGGGGATATTGCCTTTAGATTCTTATAGTTTCATAGAAGTGCTTGTGCATTCTTATCGCCCATTGAACGTGATGGCTGAAGAATATTTTCATTAATTTAGGAGTTTGACAGCTCGTAAACTATTTGTTGTTGGCAGTGATCTATTTGGACTGGAGCCGATTTGGCGCGTTTGGCTGGAGCCAATTTGCATTGGCTGTGGATCTGGTAATTTGATTGGTGGCTTGGAGTGGATTTTAAGGCTATGGAGCTCTTGGAGCGCCAGTCGTATATCAAATTAGAAGAAGGTGGCTATAGAGGAAAGATCAATAAGGTGTCAGAGCGTAGTGTTGAGCCGATCGGTTGAGCCGCACAATGACTCGGTTTTCTGGAATGCGAGCGTCCCCCATACAATCTATGAAGCCTCCTCATTTCCTTTCCTACTCTCCTTCCTGTATACTTGATTACTTAGTGGCTTAATTTTACTTCCCTTAATTGCCATGGAGTGATTCTTTCCTACAGCCGCGCCCACCAACGACATCATTCTTGTACCAAAATTAATCAATCCAAAGGCGACGATTCCAAGGAAGTTGACGAGTTTCGGCTCTACGGTAGATAGTATATTCGGTACTAAGCAACGAACGTCACCGATCTGGCGGTGGGGTGAGGATATCTTCCTAAAAGATTCGAATGGCAAAACCACGTACTTTTACCGCTGGCTTTGTAAAAAGCAGAAGCGCCACCAGGAGCTTATGACCGTGTCAAAAGGAAGGTGTTCTGAGGAAGAGTCTACGCCCGGCGATGGGTGGTGGTTATTGAGGACGATGAGATTACGGAGGAAGGTGATGAGCAAATCTGACGATATTTTTTGGTAAGTTCAAATGCCTCCTACTCCCCAAATACAACACCAAAGTCGCGCCAAGACTTACTATAAATAGTATATATCTACACTGGAGCTCTGTGGCGCTCCTGGAGTCAAATCGTCTTTTTGGTGGATGGAGTGGATTTGACCTCAGATCCACGCCAGTCCAAATAGATCACTGGTTGTTGGGGCTCGAAATTTGGAGATATTAAAAATTAGCAGTTTACTTTTTGATTTCTCGCGATAACTGTAGAGAGGTGATGGAGTTCTTGTATATAACACTAAAATTTAGATCAGTGGCAATAAATAAAGTGGGTAGAAACTTGAAAGGGTTGCATCGAAACACTTGTTTGAATTAGGTTCCCGAACTAGATGCAGAGCTATGGTTGATCTTACATTTAAGCTTTTCGAGTCCCAAAGTCTGGGGCAGTCTCATGCAGATTGGCGAAAAGATCGGCGGTCTACATTTGTTAAATACTGGTTATAAGTGGTGATGCTGAAGGAAGGTCGTTTGCTCTGCGGGGTTAAATAGACGCCAGAGATGCTGTTGCAGGAAGAGGAGCGGGAGAAGCACAAAGTAGCAATATCAATAGTTTGTACTTTGAAACTTCTTCCGTTGCCCCTAAATTTTTGCCCTTTATTTCCATTCAAAGAGGTGTTCTCGTACCGACAACATGACTCGGCGTCAGCGCAAGCAAATAGTATCCAAAGTTGCTAGAAAGCATGCACCATCTCCAAGGGTAGTTCTGCCGTGGGGGGAGCTTTTGTCTTCCTCGGAGGACGACTGGTCCGATGCTGATTTCTCAGGGAAATCCTAAGTTTCAACAAGCAGGGGACGGGTGAGCCCTGGCCAAGCGGAGTAACCCAAGCATTTCAAGGGCCAAATTAGAATCGAGTATCACTATAGTGAAGCCGGTTAGTAGGCTTATGATGCTCTGCGTTCGCTTTGAACTATCGAGTGCGTTCGCTGATTTTACTACCTGGACAGAAGATCGATGTGCGAATCTGGAAGTTACTAGAACCGCAGAAATAATCTCAACAAAAATGAGAGATGCTTACGAACCGTGCGAGCCATTGACGCAGGTATTACTCCAGATTTTCTGAGTCAATTGATGACCACATTGCTCCAGGTTGTCAACAAATTGCGCAAATCACGTGCAAAGAATGCTTTGAGTCTTACATGTGGGCTAGTTTTGGAACTGGCGAGTTTATCGTACGGAGGTCTTGAAAATTGCGAAAATGACGACAGACTGTCAGATGAGCCAGCTAACAGACTGCTTAGGCGTATTGTGAAGAGGAGAAGAGACGCTGGAGAACAATGGGATATGGTTAGCGACTTGGACAGACTCAAGTGCGAAGGGGAGAAGTTGATCAACATGACATATATCCTTGGTTCTCCAAGACAATTTCTGAGTTGGAGGAATAAATCGAGGTTGAGTAAAGTGGCTAGGGGACATGCTTGTGGAAACTCTTTGCTCTTATTCTCTGGTTTGATGTTTTGAGTTGCCTTTTTGCAGGCCCCAAATGTAGAACTGTGTCAGAAGCCGGTTGGACATTTAATAAAAGTAGCTGCTTAGCCAGATACACGGTGTTAGTGAGCAAAAAAATACTCAGAGTAGTGAGATAACCACATCCTACGTTTTTTGGTGCCTTGGTGGTACCCAACCGTTTCGTAGAGAAGTTTGCCAAGAAGCAACTCCGGCGACCGGAGAATCAACTACCCGAAAATTGAGGAAATTTAGCAGAGAGCATCACGAATCATTGAACATCCGCTTATCATGCCTCCACGATTGTATCTCCTATATATACCGCGGACAATTGCATTCCGGCCGAAGGCACCCGTATCTGCATTGCGCAATGAGCGGACCACAAGGATATTACCATTATGCAGGAACTTCGCCGACTCGAAGGACCCCCCAGCGGCGGGTAGGTCCAAAAACATAGACACACAACCGCTACCGCATGTGAGCGAAGAGACTACGAAGAGGGCAGATATAGCGGGTTCAAAGGGGCCGGAGATTGAGCAAGGGACACCTGTGGAAGAGGTTCGTCGAATTGATGACGCACATCGTTGAGAATGACAGGGCATTGGACTAACAACGGGAGTGAGTTAGGTTGTCAAAGGGGATAAGGAAGCTCAAGATAAGCTTCCAAAAGTCATTAGAGACAGCATCAAATCATTCCCACTGAAAGGTTCACGTTCTTTCTCTACCTCTGCATTTCGGTCGCAGGACCTGGGGCTGGTGGGAATGGAAGCGCCACCACCTCCTGCAATACCGGGTATAAAGTTCGGACTACCGGCGCTGCCAATCCCAAGCGATGCGCATTTGAAATATCGTTACGACCCGGTGGTTAAGCAAGTCACAAATTTGCTAATGCGACATGGAAAACTCAGTATTGCTCAAAGGGTAATGATCTTCAACCCCTCCGTACCCCTTCAAATGCTTATTTCAACCGGCAGAACATGTCCCTCATCCTCACACATCTCCGCACCTCGCCTCCCCCCACAATCAACCCCGCTCGACCTCTCATCCCAGGCGCTCCTCCGCCATCGCATCTCCCTTTAAACCCTATTCTTTACCTCACCCTTGCCATCGACTCCGTTGCACCGCTGCTCCGTATTCGTTCCCAGAAAGGTGCTGCTGGTGGTGGTGTTGCCCTACAGATTCCTGTGCCGTTGGGGCTTCGTCAACGGCGGCGGACAGCAGTGCAATGGATCCTGACCGCTGCAACCAAGCGGAAGAACCGTGGAAGCGGGAAAGGCGGGTTTGCACAACGAGTAGCAGAAGAGATGGTAGCAGTTGTTGAGGGCAAGAGCTCTGTTTGGGAACGAAGGAATGCTATACATAAGCTAGGAGTTGCCGCTCGTGCAAACTTAAATCTTAGAAGGCGGTAGAAGTAGTTTCTGAGAAAATATATATATTGGTTGAGGGAGTCTTGTGGATGGGATGGCATATTCGGCAGCTTCTGTCCACCATTTGGATGGCTAAGCTCACAATGTAAATATATACAAGTGTAAATCATTCTGGCGCAAGAATAATGTTTTGGCCTCACTCAAACATTCCGTTTAGAGTACCTTTGCGAATTGATCATGATTGCGATTGGGTTTGTGAACACTAGGAGTTATTTATCATATCCAATCGAACCTTGCCGGAGTACTATGGAGAAAATGTAGTTTCCAATAACGACACTTCAGAAAACCATTTGAATCCCATAAAGACGTTTACGGAACCGAATGAGAGCTATGAAAGCACTTGAAGTTACTCTGAAGAAGCCTAAAAGTTTAAATTAGAGACGCTGAAGATAATACAAGACCGACTTTGTTCTACATTTCAAATCGATATAATAGAAGGTAGCATGATTGTACACGCAAAACGGGGGATTAGGCAATCTAGAGGCCAACCTCTACAGGATTGAACGAATATTATCGGTGTCGTAATAATACTCAGAGAGCTTCGGAATGGTATCGCAGCCATTAACAGCTATTGCATCAGAATCCGAGAGTGTGCTTGAAGCGGCGGCTGCTCATGCACAACCTGTGGCTCATGATGCGAGTCGTCTTATGAGCGTAATATGGTTCGCACTGAGAACATTGCACTTATTGAAACTCGATTTGCGCTACCATTAATGAGTCGTAGAATACCTCATTGAGCTAACCATTGTTGTACCCGTCCTCCTCGAGTGGGAACCAACAAGAATGGTAATCGCAAACCTGAGCCTGGCTAAATAGCCATGGAGGCTGTGCCTTGAACGGCGGGTTCATCTAAGCCTCTCTTTCACTGTCTTTTGATGCGCCAATTGGATACCGGCAGAATACGCTCGGGCTCCACCTTATTCATAGGTGATCGCGAACGATCCACCTGTGTAGCCGATGTTGCCTGAGAAGAAATATCGTGTACTTCCCGTAGAGTTCTCAACAGCCGGTCTATCTCGAGGTTCCTGACGTGTGCAATCCCGGATCGGCTCTCGTCGTCCCGTTCCGACAGGCGTACCCGAAACTTGGTCACACGGATTTCTCTATCCATAGGCATGGGGATATCGCTATATATGATCAGGCCTTCCGGAAACTGAGGTCCCGTAGAGACGTCTAGTATGGTTAATCGTGAAGTATCAAAGGGGTCTATGCCGTTGAATTTACAACACCACGTCTTGTAGTGCCGCCATAGCTCTTGACAATACTCTGTAGTTGGTAAAGGCTGTGGTGTACTGCGCTCTCTTGGTTCGACATCTATGTTGATCTCTAAATGCTGGATTTTAGGGAAGGAGTCGGCTATGGTTTTGAAAGTTTTTCGCGGCTGTATGTTGTCAGTAGTGACAGCTGACATGGCTTATTTGCACATACCCAGAGATCCTCCCCAATGACATCGATCGCCAGTCCCACCAGATGAGGACAATTTTGCCCAATAAATGCAATTTCTCCATCGGTGAGTACTCTACGTGGGACCCCAAAAGTAGAATTCTCATGTAGTCGAAGATTTTGCAGCCTTTTCCCTAAATGCATGATCAACTTTTGATTCAGTATACCGGTGTAGTTTGTAAGCTCTAGGTACTTGAGACTATGTGTTCTTGAGAGGAACCCATTGATCGTTTCAGCTGCTAGAGGGCTTCTACAGCTAAGTATTCTGTTAAAGCTGGGAGATGATGAATTGAATAATTCCAGATTGAGTGCCTGCAAACCGGCAAGGCTTTCCCCGAATGATACGAGGAAATCAAGGCAAGAGAAGGTGGCTTTCTTGACTGATGACCAATCTACAAGGTTAGTCCAGTGGTCCGCACGGTCTCCGCCTTCAGGCTTTCCACATCTATGTGTGTCGCATAAACAGACATTATGCAAAGATATTTCCCTCAAGTGGAGTTTTGTAGTGCTCGGGTTGGTGTAACGGACAGATCTAGGGCAATGAGCCACTCGCACGAACCGGCTGATTGCGTTGCGAATAATAAGCACTTTCAGCTTCGAACAGCGTGGTAGGAAGTGCTCCAAAGATTCGAATGTTCGGAGAGGCTTTATCCATATTGTGACCTCAAGATGGACAAGCTGCGATTCCTTTGGCATAAGTGATATTAATTGAGGGCACCGTTCAAGTTGAGGCCCTAATACGCTACGTGTGCGGTATTTAGTGGACGGATCAACCTCAGCGCAGAGACTGATTTCAATATTACGGTCTAGACTTTCAAGGACGTCCACCAGCTCTCTCGGTAATCGTCTAGCTTTCCAACTAGAAGAGATATTAATAGAGATGACATATATTCCGGGGTTGCTAACTTACGAGAATTTTAATATGTTTAGCCCGGGAAGAATCTCTAGAAGTTTGCTGAACTGAGCCCAACAGGTAGGAGCGATTTCAAAGGGTATAGACTCTATATTGGTCCAGGGAGCGTCGTAGTGTACAACGTAGTCGTGCCATGCGAGAATACGGAGTTCCTTTACTCGCTTAGCAAGCCTTGAATCCGTTTGCAAGCGCTGGAAAACACCAAAATTGAGACCTTTCCGGGTTTGACTTATTGTGATATTCAGAGAACGGTCTAGGAGCCGTTGAGAGAAGGAGTGCCACCTTTTGGACACAAGCGTCGTTCTGAGGGTGGTGGAAGGAGAGGTGGAGTTTATCTAAATTTTTTAGAGCGGATCCTTAGACGGTGGAAGAGATATGATATGCACCACAGAGCCTAGATATGACATGGATAAAGATGTGAGCAATGCCTGTGAAAACTTACCCAGTCCAATATTTCTAGCAGAATGTCGTTGTTTAGAGTGTTGATGGAAGGTCTAGGGAGGAGAGAATATCCAGTACCTTGAGTACTGGACGAGCTCTCCAAATTAGGGTCCGGTGCATTTTGGACTCCCAATGAGCTTGATCCAGTTCCTAAACAAGGTTTCAGGAGACCTCGAACGTCCATGGCCTTAAAGGTTTTTCTCGCCAGCAACCAGCTTGTCGAACGATTTCAAGCAGTACAAGAAACGAGATGGGTACTTTTCAGCTATAATACCCTGCCAGATAGAGCACAAAAGATGCTGAGCAGCCAGGCGGCAGAGCTGTTGTTGGTGAGATGGAGAGAGAGAGCTGGAAACCCTTCCGTTCCAGGCTCCTGGTGGCGCCTAATAAGTTCTTAACCTGTGTAACGGGGTTAAAGGGCTGGGATACCTATCACAAGTCTGGATTCCTCACTTTTGCTACTCTAAAAGGATTTCTAAGAAATAAGGCTAGAAATCTAGGAGAGCCACCTGCATCTGCACATTGGCCGTAATTTAAGTTGTCTAGAGTATCTAGGTGCAGCAGCGTGGGGATACGCCCCGTTTGCCAACCATTAGAGACCCATGAATGCCAAGATATTGGCGGAAAGAATCGGAGTCGGCAAATGTGGCCAGGAAATGATACGGAGGACCTTTATATAACAGTATCTTAAAGCAGGCTATTTTCTGAAGAGTGATACCTTCAGCTGTGTATATAGAGGAACCTTGTAGACGCAATCGCTCTGAATGACTGACAGAACGTTCCAATTGACCTGCAGATGATGGCGCACGTTGCTTGTTCGCCAAGGCATGCCGAGTCTTATGCTCCGCGACTGCTATCATCCAACCCCTCAACTTCGCCTTGAAGACTAACCTACCTTACCATTGTCCTTGTCGCGCTTACTGTTGCTGGAACACCATATTTCCGCCTTCCAAGCCTCGTTTATTTTCTCTATGTCTTCCAAAGCCAACATCGGTCTTGGGAACCTACTGTTCTCTGACAGCGGTTAACATCTAAGGATCGCGGACTGCGAACCCCAAAACGTGGCCCTTGCACTACTTTTCTTTTTAATTTTTGACTGCTACGAATCTCGAATATTCTATATCAGGTTCCCCACTTTGGACACTGGATATTGCTGTCTATTATCTTGGCTGATAGCTCAACCGATGATGCTTTAACCTTGACAACCTCTCAGTGTACCCCTCCTAGTACCAAGACCACCTGACAAGCCTAACACACCTACCGCCGCTATCCTCTCGCCTCCCAAACAGCTTCAAACCCAAGCCTCGCTATCATCCCATCGTTGAAGACTCAAAAAGAACCCAAAAGTTCTCCAGCGCATCCCCAAGTAATCAGCATCGGCCGTTTCCGACGCAACAGAAGATACCTCCCGAGCCTACTAGGAGAATTTGCCTGACCTACAATGTCTCTCGAATCAGCTCTCGATGAAGAGCGGAGGGAGGTGATGGCCCTGCTGGAGGGAAGAACGTCAGCGCCACGTCCCAAGAGGATTGGGAGCCCTGGTGCTCGAGCACAAAGCCCAGCTGCAGCACAGTCTCCGGTACGGAGCATGCTAGACATTGGCGCAGCGCCTGTGCCTCGTCATGCCTTAATTGCTGGTTCTGGTGTGGGGACCACGAGTCCTACGAGCCCGAGGTTCCCTTCTGGGTCGAGCAACGTACGGAGTATGCTCGACCCTAGCTCTCCGCCACCACCTCCACGAAACCCTAATCGTGAGACCGCTTCTCCACCTCCCATCGGACGATCAAACACGGGCAGCCCAAAGTTGAACCCTGAATCAGCCTATAATTTCGAAATGATGCCTACGATTGAGTCACACTCAATGCCGAAGCGAGTAACACAAGGTGGAAAGAAGAAACAAAAAGGAGCTATGTCGGCAATCTATGGCTCTTCTGCGGACATACTTGGAACAACTCGCGACAGGGGAAGGCACAACTCTACCGGCGGCTTTTTGTCGAAACCAAAATCTATGTCACCTGCCTCGCGAGCTCCTGGTCGGTCCACTTCTCCTGGTGGACGCATGCTCAATACGAACTCGTTCAACTTGATGTCCGATCCGAAGAAATATGTGCTAGATTCTGGCAAGGTTGTTGATATGCAGAGTGCGTACAGGAGGCTGTCAGATGCCGCTCTGCTACGCTCGAGTGGAGCACTGGCAAGTTTGCCTTCACGTAAAGGATCAGATCCAGCCAAAGGAGAATCATTAGCCCCAGGAGGAGGGGTTAGGCTTGCGACAGACGATTATGGTGATGATGAAGAGGCTGCGGTTGAATCAAGCAACGATGAGGATGAGGACTCTGAAGGTAGTTCTGGAGAGATCTGGGAATCCGAGAAGAGGAGAGGAAGAAGACGCACCCGACAAAAGGATGTTGCAGCGAAACATGGTTCTGAAACGAAGAAAAAGCCGAGGAGCTTGCTTGCTGCGGCTGAAGATGAACGTGAGTTGTTTCGTTAACGTGACCGTCGACTTTGACTAAAATGTTCTAGGCAAGGCCGTTTCTTCCTCGTACAAGGTGAGATCACTGCTCGAACCAACAGTCACTGTCACAGGACCAGATGGGGAGAAGATGACAAGCAAGAAAACTGGAGTCCATCCGCATACCAATTTCGATCAGGGCGGTTCAGGATTGTCAACACCTATGAGCTCTGATACGGAAGCCGATATCTTAGAGATCAGATCTGCACAGCAAATGCAATTGAGTATTTCTCCTATTCACTCTAGCCCTGAAGCGCATCGGTGTGTTCGTCAAATTATTCGAGGCCATTGGCCACAGTTTCAGGCCGATGCTGAAAAAGGCTTACGTCGTCAGCGTGTCTATCTCGTAGCTACTGATCTCAGCGAAGAAGCCGCCTATGCTTTGGAATGGACAATTGGGACGGTCTTAAGAGATGGCGATACCCTTCTTGCCGTCTATGCAGTTGACGAAGAGACTGGTACAGGTGTTGAAACGTCTGGAGTTGCTATTGGAGGGGGTGCGACCGCACAGCAAGAGACTGCGTCCTTGATGAAGACGCTCTCAAATCAACAAGCCGAACTATTGAGTCCTGGACCCTCACCTTTGTATAACATTCTCTCTGCCAACGAGCCCGACTTCAATGCCATGGATAAAGCAGAGAGGGAGAGGTGGAAAGCTGCAATCGAAGTATCAGACCGCTGCGTCAAATTACTAAGGAGGACACGGCTCCAAGTTAGAATTGTGGTGGAAGTTTTTCATTGCAAGAGTCCGAAGCATATGATCACTGAAGTGGTAAGTCTGTTGTTATGTGCGTATTTGAATCGAACTAGGTCACCTAAGAAAAACTTCATAGATCGACTTCCTAGAACCAACCCTTGTAATTCTCGGCTCCAGGGGTCGTAGTGCATTGAAAGGGTACGTTTACCTAATAATTCCTCTTAGCACTGAAATATATTGACTTTTTACAGTGTTCTTCTTGGCTCTTTCAGCAATTACTTGGTAACAAAATCGTCTGTCCCTGTCATGGTTGCTCGAAAGCGTCTTCGCAAGCACAGCAAATATAAACGGAAGAACATACGATTGTCCAACGTTCTTACAAATCCGACTTCAAAGCTTGCAAGCGCTAAGATTGACTAGTATTTCTTCAAATCATGTTGAAATCATACAATTGTGTGGAGCATGGCTGGGTCATTCAGAATGAAAGTTTATGGTAAGGCGGCCTATGTTAGATTAATTGACAGTAATTGTACGGGTTCGACAGCTAGTGGCCGCGTTCAAATTATGTACTTCGGGTTCGTTCATTCTTGGATCATCCCTTAGCAGATTGAGAGTGTAAATTTTTGGTTTCATGCATGCAATCCTTTAATACAACTTGACATATCGGACTTACTTTCGAATTCGCAGTTAGATGGAAACTCGTCTCAAATCATGAAGACCGTCTAGGCTAGGATTGAAAATGATTGCTACTCAATGTCGAAGAGAACATGGTGATTCAGTTGCGTATAACGATTCTATCGGCTGTGATAAGGACTGGGAAAGGCTATGGTAAGTAAATATTAGGGCTGTAGGGTGACCAAATGACGGATGGCTTTACTACATAAGACCCAGGCTGAGAAGGGAAAGAAACCGAAAGCCATCTATGAATCCCTCTGCCTCTTTTTCCGCAGCATTGCGCAACAAGTAATTACTGCAATTACCTCGTCAACCTCCTCTGAGTCCAACAACAAAATTCCACCTGTTTTAAAAGTGGCCATACTGCAGTATTTAGCAACCACTACCTTCTCTACCCCCGAGCACTTGTACAATGTGAGTTTCCTTTGTGAAAATTTTGAATCAAACTCCCACGAAGAGGTAATGCTGTCCTGCACAAATTGCTCGTTTTTAGTCCAGAATTTGCTTGGCTTCAACTCAATCGGATGGGTTGAATGCGGCGAATCGGCGGGGAATGTGAAACGTGAAGGACCGTGTGCCCGAGCTGATCCTTTCCATTCGACGATTGTTGCATCAGCTGGCGGCTCATGGACAGCCAGTTCCGTGCCCCAGAAGTTAGACTTCGAAATGGTAAGACACGATTCCAGATGCGAGGATTTGACGAGAGTCTTAATCTCTTCTTTCAATGCTTTGGAGTCATGCTGCTCTTTGACTTGGGACGTGAGGTCGAAGATCTCTATTTTCTTTGTGAAGTTCGAATGGGGAACAATGTAATACGTGCGATCGGGTTTAAGGTCTTGAATTACTGGTAGGCTTTGGTTGGAAGCACCGCTTTCGTGCTCTGCCATTCTCGTCATCCCAAAATGCTCACGAAGTTCGACCCAGGGTTTCTAGCTAAGAGAATCAAAATATGACTTATTACTCTAACTAGCATGAGGAAGAAGTTTGGACTTTATTTTAAATTATTTGGCGCATAGTAACTTACGCCTAGAAGCTGGAAAAGCAAAAATACGAGGTCTGGTGCGCCGCAAGGCAGACTGCTTACGTTCGGTTACCCACTTTAATACGGAGGTCGCTAACATCTAAATTTGCACCTTCCTAATTAGGAAAATTGACTTACCGCACCCTGACCGCCCCAAAATAGAATCGGCAGAATTTATCTGTAGCCTCAACTCCTTCATCACACCGACACCAGCGCCACTAAAATCGCACAATCGCATAAACGATAGTCTATGGCTCCTCTAAAGCTTCAATAATATGGTCTTCTATTAGATCGCAACCAGGGCCCAGGCCCTAGCTATAAAGGCTATAGGAGCTACCTTAAATCAAATTGAAAATATCACTAAAATTAAACGTTGAGGCCTTCAGTATTTGTTCCAAAAAGCTATTAATCGCGGCTAGAATCCTACTACAAATCCTCTTATAATTAACGGCTATGTTGTCGACGCTCCTTATCCTGGCAGAAAAACCAAATATACGCGCGAATTTGAGCAGCGAATCCTTAAGAAGGTCACCTCTGATTAATATAGTAGAGAGAAGTCCTGCGCCTATATTACTATTAAATGCGGCTGCTCTACTTAAACAGTTTAGCGAGTTCTTCGGCGTTATGGATATTACAAGACTAAGCCTACACAAAAGCCTGGCCTTATACCAGCTATAAAGGAAGCTCGCTATTAGTTTACTTTATGGTATCGGAATTGGATAATTAAGGATTAGAAGGCTGTTATTTAGAGTAATAAGATAGGCGTTATTCTAGGCCATAGAAGAGGTGGATATAGGCTCTAGCGTTTAGCTAAAGAAAAAGTTAATAAACAGTCTATTCGACCTTGCTGGTAGAAGGCCTCTAAGTTTATATTCTGGGGCTGCTTCTTATATAATTAGAAGGGTCCTTGCCATATATAGAAGAAGGAGACTGTAGCGGAAAAAAAGGCGGCAAAGAAGGACCTTTAGAAAATTAATAACATAATTAAGCCAGAGCTTCGTTAGGCGTGGGCGCTTACTACTAGCATAAGTTAACTAGGCCTTAAAAATAAGCTAGGAAGGAAGCCATTGTTCCGCCTTACTAAGGACATGGGTGCTTTTTAGCGGAATAGCAAGAAGGGAGGTATTAATTGGTACCGCTATCTTATAAATATCCTTCTTCTAAAACTTATTCCATTCGCAATTAAGTGCCAGATTAATCGCCCAGACATAATTGTATAAGAGGATAAAGCTATACCTTATATATTAAAGCACTAGCAGATCTACTTTAACGCGGTAAATATTTAGCGACTACTCTGGCCTGGTAATTTACCTAATTTAAATATGATTGAGCCCTACTAGAATTATATAAAGCGAGTTACTATACAGAAGGGAGTATTATAAACCCGCGCGGAAGCTAAACAAGTATAGTGGAAGGTGTGGGAGGAGCTTAAGTAGTAGCAAATTTAGGCTTGGATAGAGCGAATTCCACGTTATATATAAGAGGTTATCCGCTATAGAGAAGGCAACGAATATTATAAGGGAGTAGCTAATTATACCTAAGACTAGAAGGCGTTAAAAAGGCAGGATCGTTATTATCGTTAGGTTATTGCTTATATACGGCAGCAGGTGCTTATTAAGCTAAACAGGCTTAATTAGAATAAGTAGACGCTTTTAAAGCCTTAGCCGCCAAAGCTTCCACTGCTTATGCAGATGGGTCCTCATCTACCGCATAAATTTATTAATTTAGAGCCTCTGCAAAACAATTAAGATCCAAAGATTTAGCAACGACGTTGACCTAAATAGGTACTACTTGAACCGCCTACTAGCTTAAAGACTTCCTCCTATAAGGCTCTACCACCTATTAATCCTCCTCCTCCTCCTACTTCTTGATTAATCCAAAATCAGCCAAATATAAAGGGAAGAAACTCGACAAAGCCAACGTTTAAAGTCAGCTTTGTAGAGCCTCACACTAGGCAGCAGCAGCAGCAGTAGGGGCAGCAGCAGGGTTTAAATAGGTATAATAATTAACACTATAAGGCAGCGGATATTTAATAGGTTACAATTAACCAATCTACAAAGTGGGTAAAGAAGGGTTAAGGCGGAAGCCCTACGGAAGGCTCTGCTGGAAGCTTTGGAGGTTCTACGGAAGGCTCTGCTGGAGGCTCCGGAGGCTCTGCAGGTAGCTCTGCGGAAGGCTCTACAGGTAGCTCTACGGCAGGCTCTGCTGGTAGCTCTGCTAGTAGCTCTACTAGAGGCTCTAGAGACTCTGCGGAAGGCTCTGCTAGTAGCTCTACTAGCAATCTACGCCAAGCAGAGTGTCCTGTAGAGCGTCCTCTAGAATGCATTTAATACCAAGACTCTATACAAAAGCTTGCCAAGAAGGCAGAATCAAGGCCTCAAATCGAGGGCGTAGAGGACTCCGCTTAAGCAGTAGAGGCCTCCGCCTAAGTAGTAGAGGCCTCAGCGGAGTCGTTATAGGGCAGGAAGCTGCGCCCACGTAGTCACCGTTACCTTCTAAATAGCTAGTTTATTAATTAATTAATCAATTATCTATATATTGCCTTTTATTTAAAGCTTCAGGAACGAATTTAATGCGTCTATTATTGAAATTTATATTCTGCCGGTGGGCGGTAAGTTAATTTTCCTAATTAGGAAGGTGCAAATTTAGATATTAGCGACCTCCGTATATACGAAAGCGTTTGATTTGTCTTGTAGCGACTGGTTAAAATGCGAATACTTCTCAACCCTATTAATATTAAACGAGTGTGTTCCTTGAATTACTTTAATTAATAAATGTTGGTTTTATGTTTAATTTTAACCTGCAGGAAACTTTATACGACAGTCCTGCTGCAGATGATCGTGACTACCATGTCCGTTTATCTTTCCTATATTGAGTATAGATCAGGGGTGTCTTGGCAGCTGATCTTGACTATCCCTTGCACCGATATCGTCCTTAGATGTGTGGCCCGTGCACGCGACCAAGAACATTAACTTCCTCGCGTCAAGTCGTAAATAGATAACTTTTTTAGTTAAGTACACCACTAAAATGATGCGCAATTATATATCCAATGACATAAATCTTATGCAGCCTACTTAATATATTGTTTCCAAAAATTGGGTCGCAAAAAGCCACTGCTTCGGGCTCTGGCACTTCCTCCTTTAAGAGCTTAAGTGATGCGGCAGAATAACTTACCGCCCGTGTATGCACCTCATTGATTGGTGCGCACGGGCCACATCTCTAAGGACGCTGTTATCGGTGCAAGGGATATACATAGAGACAAGAGTCGCTCTCAATAGACGGAGTTGTCATTGTTAATCTTATCTTTCAACACCTGCACAGCACTCGCGTTTGAAATCCAATCCAAAAAAACCAAATAACAGTCTTTGGGATATCAGTGTCTCGAAGAGAGTCGCCGGTCTTGGTTTTAATTTATGCACTGACTGCTAAAACTGTTCACTTAGCTTTAATACCCATCCAGGCGAGCCACCTCCTGTTCACTAACATATTACCCCCCCTAGGACGAGAAGCTTGGTGTCAGACTAGTTTCCAAGGAGGTCGGAAGAAGGGAAAGAAGAGAAGTTGGAAAGATGAAACCACTTGGTAGAAATGCATTCGAATCGGGCCCATCGTATGGCTCCCCGTCGTCCTCTAAGGATTTCAGCAAGAGTCACATTAACTCTAGCATCCGGATCTATAACAGTAGTAATTCATCCAAGGAGACCCCATTCAACCTTTGGTCCAAGCAGCATGTATTCAACAAACGGTCCGTGGTGAGGGCATCATATAAAGGAAGAGATCATCAACGTTACGTGTTACTAGATTAGGATTCTAGCTGTACGGAGAAACTTTTGCGACTTCGTCTAGAAGGCCCTCATCAAAGTATATTTGCCCGATAGAGTTCATTGTAAGTCCCGTTACTGTCTTATTTTTCTGTACTTCTCTCCTAGGGGCTGTGTAAGAACTAATCCATTGTTAGCCACCAGACTTGGTAACAAGTAAGCTGTCAAGCCCGCTTTTACTGCTACGAGCACTTTGCACATTGTCACGGACCTTTAGAAGTGCCTTGCACGGGCACACCTACCATATCCCTTGCAACGGTAAAATGTGTCCTACGGTTATCAAGGCTCCGTGATGGAAAATATGCGTACTTTCGGTTCTGGTTTTTGGTGTTCTGCGCACGGTCCAATTCCCGTAGGACGCTACCGTTGCAAGGGATACTTGTCCATGCGGGCTTGACAACTTGCTTGTTACCAAATCTGTTAACCACTAGGTCAGTTACTTCAGTGACTAAAGCGGAATACCATGAATATGAGTTGTCCGACCTTGATAGTGGCCGGGGAATATCGAAGAAAACTGAGCGACTCCATCGCAGTTCGTCTTTTGAATCCCACCAAGGAAAGTATTGTTTACATTATCTGGGTTGCCGTCGCCATTCATGGTGCTGTTCACGCCAGAGTAAACCCCCTGTGATGGTTAGGATCAAACTTCGGCATTCAATAGAAGACATACAGTTGAATTCCAATGCCACACAGCAATATAGATTCCCGCAGCTGGTTCGAAAGTATGAATATTGATCATGAAAGGGTTCAACTCGTGCTCCATGTAATGCCGGTTGACTTGGCTTCTCAATGCTGAGGCTAGCTGATTGCATTTTCTTTGCGATTGGAGTCTTGAGTTGCTACGAGAATCATTATTAGTGACGCCCTTTTCTGATCTAAAGTATCCGCTGAGACAAGTAACGGCTGCGGGCTGGCGACTGATTAACTAGTGCTTATAGTGTAACTGCTCCAATAATATCTGTTGTGTACCACAAGGCTACTTCGTCCAAGGGAAACATATCGCCTTTCCGAGCATGCTCGTGCAGGATATCCACGTAGACTTCAGCTTCTGCAATGATATGTGCAGTCTGCGAAAAAGGTTATTTCTGCCGGTCAATGGACTGAAAAAAGACTCAAGAAAGGATGGCGTGGGTAGGTCATGCTGCTGGCAGGCCTGTATTGCATAGGCTGGCGAGGAAACTATTAGAAATGGGCTGCTGAACGGCCACAAGTCTAGATAGAATAAAGAGTCCGTATGCTTAAAGTCGAGAGAGAGCACCTCGAACACATCTGGCTGCTGGGAGTCCTTACGTAGCCTTTTAAGGATGTTCGAAAGTAAAAGCAGAGGGATGCCATGGGGGTACCGCCTGTATGCTAAATCAACTTTATCACCAGAGAAAGAGAAAAGCAATAGTAATATACACCATCCCCTGCTTATATAGTTTATAATATGGAGCACGCGCCTCGTAGCCTTTGAGCAGGAAATATCCAAAAGCGCTAGCCCAGATGGCGAAAACGGCGTAGAGGAGCCGAGAATAACTCATGGCCACATTCACAGCCATAGAGATTGAACGAGACCCTCGCGATGCAGGGGGCTAAACAAAAATTTGACGATTAGAGCCAACTTAAGCGTAACTGATGGTTTGCGGTAAGCCCGCAGTAGAGGCAGACTCTTATGGCTCAGAGAGGGTCGGGGAGTGAAAGAGCAAAGCGATGCAACACATATTCCCCCTCTTCAATACCATTCGGCCTTGCATGCGGCGTCGTGGGATTTTGAGCTGTGCCGCCTCCGCAGCAAAAGTTGGCTTATTGTGAGGATCTAGGCTACAGTACCTGCTCAGAGACCGTTTTTGGCGACTAGGATTCCAAATGTGCACTTTCAGCATAGACAAGGAGACCAGCCCATAGCATATAGGGCTCACAGGTAAGGATTCGTGTCTGGAAGCAGTAGCATCATTATGTTTATGTACACATATATTAAAACTTGGTTATCTGGTTGCATGGTGGCATAATGAAGTGAGAAGACTACATGCTTGTTTTGGAACACCTATTCGTCGATATAGCTTGTCATTCAATTGACTGGGGTAGTCCCGGGCTGTCACTTCTGCTCTTGTTGTGCAATGTGCTGGTCTGAAATTTTCCTGATGGTGGTAAGCGCGGGAGGATTGCTGAGGAATAACCGCGCTTAGTCTGATCGCTCAATCATTCAAGCACAACCAATTTTCGCCTTGGTCTAGCCCGGAGCCATACATCCACGTCTAGAAATGGGTAACGCTTGGTGTTATCCGTGGTTGTCTGGCTGAGACATTGCACACGCTGTGCCAATGGTCGCAATCCCTTTCCCCAGGATATGAGTAATGGAAGCACCATGAGCGACTGAGTGAATCCGATGAGGATAAATTCCAATTTTCTAGGCTGCCTTTCCCGCCAATCCCTTTTAAGGAAGACCTCGCCTATACACGTTCCATAATCAAGTCGAACTGGAAAGTAGGCGTGATCTTTCCACTGGTCTGATAAAGTCGGTGGCAAATATCCTTGGCGGTCCACTGCCAGACTCGCTGAACTTGTCCAGAAGAAGAGAAGCCTTCCCAGGGGCTTGCAATAACGTTCCGTGCGTTCTAAAATTTCTGATACGTCTCCGGGTTCCAGGTGGTTGCGAATATCGCGTGGCAGTCGTTTAAGCTTCATGGTGCCAGCAGTGAATTGATCTAACTGTTGATTGTTGTCGATCTGGAAACAAACCAGGGGAGAATCTATGTTTTGGCGCATATAGACCGGGTATTTTAATGATGTACGCTCGTGGTGCTTCCAACCGGCCCAACACCAGGTTGGAAAAGCCCGACGTCTTGGCCTGGGAAAGGAGTCATCTGTCTGCCAAAGAAGTGCCATTGCAAAATGCTTTCCAGGCAAGCCCCATCGAGACCGTCCTATTGCCGGAGATAGCGCTTTCAGGATTCCTTCGAAAGCAAAGATTGCGTCCCTATCGTTGGTAAGTTGACGTCTAATGAACTGGGCCGATAACGGCATATAAAACGCTTGGAAAGCAACTCCATGATAGGAATTCATCTGGGTCTTGTTGATGGTATGGTCTAGGGATGACCACTCTATGAGGCCATCATTCGAACTGTGAGCTTCGGTCGACCAGCTTTCTGAGGCAATGTCCTCTCTCCAACGAGCCCTCTGACATCGAAAGTAGACCTGATAGTCTGTGAAAACAAGCAATCTCTTGGAGAGCGTGGATTCTTGAAGAGTCCATCCACGGGAATTCCAGTGAGATAACTCTGCGCACCAAGTTGGAAATTGCAAGGTACTAGCAAGATTTAAGCCACCAACACTTTCGAAATGCTGGATGCTATTTCTGGTGCCATGGCGTACTCCTGGAAGTCCTGCGTTGGCATTGGATCCGGAAGCGGCAATGATAGTAAGCATTGCACACCCATACACAGTATTCATATGCATGATACTGCAATTTTTCTCATCTAAATCCCGGAGAGCGCATAAACTATCGACCCAAAGGTACTGTATCCCCATGCTGCGACAGAGTTCGATAGTGTCTTGAATGGTAGTGGCTGTTTGAAAACGCCCATGCAAAGCCCCATTTTGCGAGAGGGCATGGAGTGTATTTGAGGTAAGTTGAAGCTGGTCAACATTACCCCAAACATAACTGAGTGCCACATACTCGCAATCTGGCGGTGCATCCACAACGCAGCCTTTCAGGACATCGACAACTCTAAATCGAAAGGAAGGGGGAGTGTCCTGAGCATTCGGTTTGCATCCATCATGGCATTCATTGCATAGCGAAAGCCATCGAGACACTAAGTCCATGTTGATTTGATGAGGGTTTAAATGACGAGCCCTAAATAGGCCGTCTCGATGAGACCAGCAGGCTTTATTTTCCGCCGTAGGAATGATGCAGTAAGAAAATATTTTGGGAAGCCTCGATTCGTCATTAGGAAGGGGAGCCAGTGATACAACGAATTTGAGGTAATATGATTTCGCCGCTTCGTCTCGTGCAAAGCGTACAAATCTCCCATATATCCGGCCCGCGGAAGCTTCAACTAGGTCGTTAGACTCTTGTATTGTTTTCAACAGTAGCCGACAAAATGGACAGCGACGTTCATTCTCCACGGTAACTCTATCCCAGGAATACTGCTGATTGTGAGGATCCTGGACCGGTTCCTGAAATATCTCGAAAATGTTGGTTTTACTACAATCGGCGCATAGCCTATCTTCGTTGTGAAGCTGAGGAGGACTGACAATCTCATCAACCTCTTTAGAAGGAATAGCAACCTCTTTAGCCTTTGCAGGACGACTGAAAATTTTGTCGGCCTCTTTAGGAGGACTGATGGCATCCTCAAGCGCAGGAACGCCGTTAAAGAAAGGCTCCGTTTGACGTTTCGATGAGGGGTTAATATCGATAGTTCCAGAGCCGTTTGCCCTGCCTAGTGTGCCGCTAGAAGATTGCCGTTTCGGCTTTCTTGCCTTGACAGGCCATGATTCTCGTCCATTGGGAGGTGGTTTCACTTGCAGACTTCTTCCTTCATACGGGTCTTTTACTAGGAAAGTTATCTGTGATACCGACATTTTACAAGAAGCAGAGCGAAAGGAAAAGTAAAAGTGAAAATGAAAATGTTCTATTAAGACAGATGAAAACGAAGAATAGGTTACCATCTTGCAGACAACTTGCGTTCAGGGGACTTTGCCTAATATCCTCGCTTGCGTATTGCAGGGGGTGGGTGATCTGGGTGGCACAGCGCTGCTAAAAAAAAGTCTTACGTGCTATGAGGGTATTTATTTAGGAGAAACACTTGAATGAGTCGTACTGCAGCATTCTTCGTAGCTTGAAATAGAAGCCTTTTAATAGAAGCCTTTTAATACATGCCTTTTGGGTAATGTACAAGACGGTTGTTTTCACCGCTTTCTTGCTGCTAAAGTCCGAAAGAGCCCTGGTTGCAGACTATCTTACCGGTTTCGCAACCTCCCGTGCCACGGAAAGAACTGTCTCTTTTCACGGGTATCAGCTAGAAAATTTGGCAGAAGCTTTGGATTAATATACTTACGCGATAATCGGACTATGACTAGTCTAAGGTGCGGCAAGGATCTTCGAGAATTAGTACGTTTAATAGTTCAAAGGACAGGCCGGTAAACCGGGTACTCGGGTATGAAAACGTGCCACTGTCCGGGTTCTCTGCTTCTATACTACTCGGATTGATGCTGGCTTCATCAATCCATGTAGACAGGCGTGTCTCCACCAGTCCTGTTCATCCACCAATCTCACCCAACGCAGCCTCAACGATCCTCCTACCCCTTTCCCCTCCCAAAAACTCCCCAGTGCCGTCCACCGCATCCTCTGCATCTATCTCCAAGCTCGTTTCGTAAGCCTTCACAACCATCTCTTCGTCAACTCGCACACCGGCCTCTACGAGCGCTCTTATCACCTCTGCCACTCTTGCAATCTCCCGTCGTGTCTCCACTCCAATATCCTCATTCTGGCTCGAATAAATCTCCCGACTCACACTCTCCTCCAGTCGCGTGATACTTACGTCCTTTCCCTGACCCGCGGGCTCGACATGCTTCGCAATCCACACGAACCCATTAACACCTAGTATGACATCAACCTCGCCTCCACCCCTCGCAGTATTGATCGTGAAAACCTGCCGTCGCGATCGAGCAACGCCTCCTCGGCGGCCTGCAGACCCACCAGTTCCAGTGACGGAGAGGAAGTAGCCGTTGCGGAGCTTGCCGTATTTGAGAGACCGGGTATGCAGCGCGGCGCTGCCGTCTTGGAAGAGGTTTTGCACTTCCGCGACCAGCAAATCGCCTTCCGTAAAGAATGTGCGAATATTCAGTTCGTCAACCGCAGTTCGCTTTCGCAGTATTCCTCCGGGAAGATTGATTGCGCTGAGTGGTAGCGCCGCAAGAAGTGGCGCCGCAATGTCCACCTGCCAGCGTCGCGATTGCACTGAGACGATCCTCCCGACAATCAGGTCGCCGATTTCTGGGGTATAGCGTGCGCGAAGGGGGGCTACGGAGAGGAGTTTGTTGGTTTTGTGGAGGGTCCCGGCAACGGTGGATGTGATTGTTGTAGTGTGAGGTGGAATGTAGGTCCCATGGCCGCGCATCCATTGTGGGTCGTCTGTTATAGTCTCGCCAGGTGTAACAATAGACTTGCCAGATAAACGAGGTCGTTTCGAAGGCCGAGTAGATGAGTCCATATCGACATCGGAATCGAAGTTTTCTGAGTCAGAGGAAGCCCCATGACGGGTTATAGGTGCTGCGGGTAAGGGTTTATGGATGGCTATAGGCATGGTGGGGAAGTTGAGCAGGGAAGCGTTTTGGAAAGGTGTAGGCCTTTGAGGTGCAATGTTGTGCTCTGGACTGAGCAGTTCAAATTTTAAAATCCTAATTGAAGCGTTAGAGTGATTGTGGATGTAGATTTGAAGCTTTTCGGAGCTCTGCTGGGTTAGTGGGAGATTTCTCGATGTGTTGCAGGGCTTGGAATGTTCGCTTCCCGCTGGCGGAGCGGAGCGATCATTACCACAATTTCCGGAATTGAGAATAGCAGCGCTCTAATGTTTCTTTGATCTTGGCTTCGCTTCGCTAGCTCTGAATTTTATCTTGATCCAGTCTTGGAACTTCCCACTTCTTGCTCCGATTTACTTCTATCTTGTCCTGCGGTACATCAGCAGTAGCTTGAACAACGTTGGCTTCGGTGATCTCCGGAGTAGAGATTGGTAATTTTGAAGAGGTGAATAGCCCGGCAGGAGGGTCTTGCTGAAAGCCCTACTCAGTAGCTCCTTTCTCAGCTCGCCCAGCTAGCTCTTTGATAGCTTACCTAGCGGCTATCTCCTCCTTCATAACTTTAATCCCTTCCTCTATCGAAGATAGCTTCCTAACGACTTCAAGCGTCGCCAGTTGTTTTTGTATAGCTTTGCGTGCTGAAGCCTGCCACTCTGCAGCGATTAAAACCATGCCCTGGCGGCACAGCAGGAAAAGAGGCACTAGGATGCGTGGATAATTGAACCGCTGGGTCTTTCTCTTTGGTTCTTATAGTATAGGGTTGTTCGGTGGTTGCAACCCTATCCAATTAAATATCAGTATCCGAAATAGCAAGCGAAAGACTCAAAACGGAATTCGGGAGTACTATACCTGCCATATATTTTTCGGGTTTTTTATAACCGGTTAGATCAAGTACGGTCTAGAGCTGGCAAGTTTGGGCGTGGACAGGTATGTTTATTTGGTTGCTTCAATTCTTCGGTTCCTCTAGAAGACCTGCTACGTCTTCCGCTTTGGTTTCGTAGCCGCTTGATTGGATGACGCCGTTGACATCAAGTCACTTCGCTCTATTCTACTGTGTTGCGCCTTTATGATACACTATTACTCAATTGAAACCATTTCGTGTGCTATTTTCATATACTAATCACTCTAATTAGAACTCTATGTGTTTGTCCGCAGAAACGAACTCTATCCACGGAATGGCGCCGGGCCTTGAACAGCGCACACCGCCGCGCCCATTAGACATAGACAGCATTACAAAACCCTGGCAATCAGGACTCCTTGCCCGGCGGGAGGAAATTAGACGCGACAGGCCAAACTACTATGTCAACGATCTCGGTTCTCTTATAACCTCGTCATTCGCTAACACTTTTATTACGGGAACTGGTGATGACGTCTTCAGCGCCATTCTCCCTCATATCGCATGTGCTGAAAGCGAAATCATCTTTGCAACCTGCTACTGGGCGCGATCAACCTCCCTAGCCAAACTTTCTCATACACTGCGTTTACTTTCCTCGAAGGCGCTCCAGCAGGGGGGGTCGAAGATACGCGTCCGCATAGGATTCTCCTCGCTCTCCGTCTTCCAAAAGCTATTCCACACTCCCTCGATCAGTGGGAAAATCTATCCGCCCGACACATGGACTAAAAAGCTTGGGCTTCCCTCTCCCTCCGAGCTCCAGGGACTTGACCTAGAGATCAAAAGCATATTCCTCCTACCGTTCAGCGTCATGCATCCCAAATTCATCGTCATCGACCGCAAGAGAGTCCTTCTCCCCAGCTGCAACGTAAGCTGGGAAGCCTGGTTCGAAGGCTGCGTCGAACTCTCCGGTCCCATCGTCCAGAAATTCGTGCAATTCTGGGAAGAGTTCTGGTCAAACGATAAGCGGAGCCTCCCCGATACTCTAATAGCTATTTCCACACCAGCATCAGAGCCTCCACAACTCTTCTCCTCCAACACACCCCGACCAGCCTATTCCGTCATTCCTCTCACTCCCACAACCTCCATCCCCACCATCTTCCTCCCCTCCCCACACCACCTCAACCCGCGCTTCCGCCCTTTCACCTCACCTTCCCAAATCCACGCTCCACCCACCCCCCTCAACACATTCCTGCTGCACCTCCTCTCCCACGCCCACCACTCCATCTACATCCAAACCCCAAACGTCACCTCCCCACCCGTCCTAACCGCCCTCCTCCGCGCCCTACGCCGCAGCGTATCCGTCCACATCCTCACCTCCTCCCGCCTCATGATCCTCGAGCAGCTCGTCACCGCCGGCACCACCACCGCGCGCTGCATGCGGAAGCTAGCAAAGCGGTACGAAACCCTCGTGTCCCTCTCGCCGCTCCCTGCATCCCGCGACTCCGCGACGCCGCTGCGCCCGGATGCCTACGACGAGGAAGCCGCGCTCGGGACGCCGACGCCGACGCCGACGCCGGCGCCGGGCGCGCTGACGATCGAGTTCTTTGAGCCGCGCGGCGGGGCCCGGCGGCCGGGCGGGGAGCGGGGCGAGCCGCAGCAGTCGCATTTGAAGCTTACGGTTGTGGATGAGCTCGTTACGGTGCTCGGGAGTGGGAATATGGATCGTGCGAGCTGGTTCACGAGTCAGGAGTTGGGGGTTGCGTTTTTCGATAGGGAGATGGCGGTGAAGGTGAGGGAGGCGGTGGGGAGGGAGATGGAAGGGCGGGTAAGGGTATTTTATAAGGCTTAGAGGGTAGGTGAGGGGGGTGGGATGGATATGAGGTTTTGGGATTTGTAGAATATCATGCACTGTCATACTACACGCACGTGAAGAGTATATGTACTGCCTACGTACTAATCATTCCTAAAACTACATTGATCTTAATTTCCAAAGGGAAAAGCTTCCACCGATACAGCCTAGAGGAAGGTATTAGAGGGTTCACTGTGATAGAATAGTTCTCCTAACGGGGAAGACTTGCTTCCCAGCTGTTTGATGCATGCATTAAGTGTTGTGCATACATCTTCCGGCTGGAATAGCCTCCTTGGCTGCAGGACGCGCTGCGGCCAGCCCGATAGAAATGGAGGTCAGTTTGAGGCTCCAATAATGCGTCTTGTTGATTGAGCCATTATAGATCTAACACTATTTACGTGGAATGGGACGCCCCTAGGGAGAGGGGACTTCCTTCCTGGGTGAGCCAAGTCGGAAAAAAGGGAGGCTTTTGGAATATCCCCCGGATATTGAAGAGGGTCCATGGTACACGCCAGGTCAACTAGTTTCTCACCACAAGTTTCCTCTGTCGGCTCCTTTGGTAAAGGGTCCGAGATAATCCGGTGAGGACTTCTGTGGTGACGCTGAGGAATGGTGGAGCAAATATGAGAATCTTGAGCTTCTATTGTACTGGAGACTCTTTCATATTCAAAGTGTAGCAATTGTGTTGCAAGCGCTCTCGCAGCCTGGTCTGCAGGCTCAAATACAGCAGCCATAACCCGCATCCAAGATGAGACAATCTGTTCGCCTCTGAAATAAGCAGAGCGGCCCTCACAATGGAAACGACGTAAATGATTCCAGAAGTCGCTGGAACTGTAGTAAATTTTCTGATGACACTGTCGGTACTTGTGGGTCTCTGCATGTTGCTGGATTAGGTGACTCGCGTTCTCATGTAAACATTCGATGTCGAAGTCACATAAATGGCAATACTTTTCTTGAGGCATCATCCCAAAGCCGAAAATTGACTCCGGATTTGGGAGAAAGCTACAAGAGAAGAGCTTGCAACATGAATGAAGTCTTTGCGCTGTGGCGAGATCAGGAAACTGCTTGTGGCAATAGCGACAAAAATGAGGACTCTTCGAGTAAAATTGAATGAGCACATTTCCAAGTTCATAGTCATTATGGATTCGGCCTGGCCACCAATTGCTCATTGTGACGCTTGCCTTGAAATGCCTTGCGATATGCTCTGACCGTTTACTCCAGGTAAGGAACCAACGTCCACAGAACCCACAGTGCAGAGCCGGATTGTCACTCTCTAGTGGCGGGGGGGAGCATTCCCACAGCTTCAGAAATGCATTATTCGGGTAAACTGGAGGATGGTTAGATACGCCCTGCGCCAAGTGGGTACTACGAATATGTTGAAGCAGGTGATCTTTCCGAGAAAAGGTCCGCTGAGCCTCAGGCTTATTTCGGCACTCTTGGTAACGATGCTTGGCTAGATGTTCTTCCGTGGGCAGGAGTTCCCGGCAAAATGGGCACCAAGTGGGAGCTGGTGCTTCCTGATGACAACATATCCATGTTTTCTGTGGCATGTGCACAGCTTCCTCATGACGCTTCCACTCATACTTTGCCGTAAAGGCTTTTTGGCAAAAAGTGCAAAAGAAAGCAATATTGCGCCCTTGATCATCCTCACCCTCTTCTTTCTGATTGAGCCCTTCAACCGCTTTGGAAGAAGTTGAATACAGGGCATGATGCCAGCGTTTCCGGCCCCGACGACGAGCTCTGCCAAAGGAAGAAGTACTGCTCCCATATGAAGAAGCGTTGCCTCCTGAAGCCGAAGAATGCCTTGAACTAATGGCCGATACGCGACGTTTGGAGATGAGGCCGTCATCACTGAGTGGTCTGCTGTTCCCAACGAACGTTGAAATACAGGAATCGTCTGGGGCTTGGGGGAGCTTATTAAGCGCATTTTCACAGTGAGAATGCGGTTGAACACCTGCTTCTTGGGCGAGCGCAGCTTTAATTGCTGCAGCAGAGGCCGGTTCTTCATCCAACGGGGCTACCAGATATCTGTCGATGGATAGGTTGCTTGATGACTTCGACCCTACCGACATAGCATCAGTATCCTCTTTTGACCTCCAAGAGGTCGATAATTGCGGTCCCTGAAAGCTTGGGGTGGTGCTATTTAATTCTACGGAGTTGAAGGGGGTTGAGTTGGCTTGGTCATCTGTTCAACACATTAGATTTACGAAACATGTTGTGCAACAGCTCCTACCCTGTACACTCCTCCGAGATCTTGTGTTATTAAACCAGTTTTTCACCGTCTTCTTTTCCAGGTTTGATAATTGGGCTATAATATCGATATCCCGGCCAGTAGGATATGGGTCATTATTAAAGTATTCCTCAAGAATAGACCTTGACTCCGGCGGTATTCGAGATCGTTGTGTTTTGGGCTCTTGCTGGTTTGTCTGCTTTTTGGGAACTTGAGCATGACTTGGGGCTGATGCAAGGGCTGGGTTTTCCAAAGGCTGTTCTGAATCCTCTAGGACTTCGGGAGGTTTAGATGCACATATTATAGCTGTGGTAACTGCGGTTGTTCTAACTGGGTCCGTCAATTGCTGAGCACCGAAAGTAACTAGGTGCTCGTTCAACCATGCTTCCATATCTGTGGATTCGAAGTGTGCTGCTTGGTTGGTTTCGCCACCTTCGGATTGATGTTGCAAATGCCCATCGGTCACAATACCCTCTGAAAGGTAACCTTCAATTTCCCGCAGAGCCGAATTGCCAGAGTCAGTGACACAGAGCGAGCTAAAATAGGGTTGACATGGTTCAAATCCAGGACGGTTATTGCAAAAATTCTGACCCATGGTAGCAATTAAGGAATCGTGATGTTCGCAAGCAACTGGAGTTTGGCTTGAGGAAAGCCCAATGTGCCCAAGGAGAGGGTTCTGGAGTTGTGTGGGGTGTTGGCCGAGAGGAGAGGGATCCATAAGAAATCGAAATTCTGCAAGTGCTACATTGTTTTCATCAATCGATCTTGACCAGCTTGTCTGGTGTGCTCGTGGGGGTGTCCACTCTGAATGGTCTTCAGACGGATGAAATAAATCCGCTAATGCTGACTCAGGTAAAGAGGTTTGTAAGGGTAGGTTGGTATTATTGAAGGTATGCCCATTAAGCTTGTCAATATTGACGTCGGGGCTAAAGTGATCTTCGGATTCAACGTTGAAAAGGGATTCAAAATCTCTGCCATCCAACATCGCGGTATGATCCGGGGACCCCATGATTGGGATGGAGCACCTGCCCCAATAAAAGCAAGGTTAGAGTAACACAAACCATGGTCAGAGTGTGGGCCGTAAGGAGATTTAATGCTGGCTAAGTTGACAAGGGTGAGGCTGACGGAGACGTTGATGAAAAAGGCGGATACTTAGAATATCAAGGCGGTGCCAAGGGTAGACTGCGCCTAACCAAATTAGGAAAATGAGAAATATCAACTGGGTGCTTTTGCTCGTCCGTTGATCCATCATAAAACTCCTGTAATTATTTATGATAGACGCTTTGCGGGGTGCGGATGATTAGTAGGCTAAGTCTAGCTATCAGTTACTAGTGACCTTACAACAACTTTCGACGCAATTCTTACAGAAGTGTATCAGAATTCTTGACGCTTGATTCAACATTCAATAATGCGTTGAAAGCCCATTAGGCATGGACTATAGACATGTGAAATGGGGTTAAAGGGTTCTAAGTAAGTGATACTTAGTAGGTAGAGTGTGTTGGGTCACTGTCAAAGTTTCAGGTAGCCTTCTGAATGGGTTGAAGGCCATGAAAAATTCCATGATAGCCATCGAATATATTCATCCGCTTCTATCAACTTTCCAACCCCCACCTGACAATCCACTTCACCACCCCCTTCAGACCCCACCGAAAAATGTGAGAAAGTAACCCGGAGCCACCAGCACCGCCAAGGTCGCCCGAAGAAAATCCCGCATGAACCTTCATGATACAAGAAGTAAAAAAAGTCCCAAGCCAGACAACCATGAGCCGGTCTCAGCTCAGTTTGGGGGGAAAATGACTGTCAGGGCATTGCCATGCCCACCTGCATGCTCACTCGCTTCAAACCAAAATCAAAGAGTTGCAACACGAAAGTGCAAGAAACGGACAGGACAAAGAGCTGCCGCATAGCAATTGATTAGAAAAGTTTGGGGGAATCGATTGGGGAAGGAACCTTAATGGAGAAATCTTCAAAGCAACGCACCGCACTGCCGAAACGAGGACCAGGCCAAGCTGAGAATGGAGAACCGAATCGCCCAAGAAAGGAAAGAGGGGCAGGAAAGACGCCCAGTAATTAAATATGTTTCTGCTGCAAACATCCTCTTATTCAAAGACAGTGCTTCGAAGGAGGAGGGTACCCGGGTTGCATGAAATAAAGAAGTAGAGACTCGCTCAGAAAATACGCTTGCTTTGAAACACAGAAGGGAGAAAATATCATAAGAGGGTGGCTACAAATGTGGGCGAAGAGGATAAGAGGGCGCTCAGAAGACATAAGCCGCACTACTGGGGCTGATAGAACACCCCACCTCCTGGAGGAACTTGTGGATAGTAGTACCCATCAGGACTTGGAGTCATCATTCCACCCATGCCAGGGATAGTATAGCTAGCTTGCGTATAACCTTCTACAGGGGTATAGAGCTGTGTCGGGTCGTAATAGTATGTCATACCATTAGACTCGTAGGCGACCATGGTAGGTTGTGAAGTGCCTGAAGCAGGTGCTGCCGAAACAGCTGGAGCAGCCACAGGGATGACGTATGCTCCTTGCTGCGGGTTCTGCACAAACATAGGGACCATAGCTCCGGGAGGAACACCTGCTGCAAATTGAGGCTGGCCACCGTTTGTGGATGGTGGATAGTAGTATCCTGGCTGCATGGGAAATCCCGGAGGTTGGAAGCCGGGCTGTTGGAAAGGTTGGAAGGCTGGCGCGTGTATTGCACGTTCGGGTATATTGGAAAGAGGTGTGCCAGTAGAAGCCTGGCTTGGGTATGAGAGCTGTCGTGAATGAGGGAAGAAAGTCGCTTGTTCAGCGGGTGCCCCACTTCCATTGATGTGCGCCGGCACTTGCTGGTGGAAAGGCTGCTGTTCTTGCTGCTGCGGGGCGTGAAAAGTGATGGAGGCAGGAGACTCAATACCAGCGACGGAGACGGCTTTCTGTGGTCGGGGTTGATGCATTGGAATCTGTCCTGGCCAGTTCTCTCGGAAGGCAGGTTTCTGTGGAAGTGGGTAAGTTTGAGGTTGAGGAAGATTGACGACAGGAGTACCACTGCTTGGCGAAGCCAAGGACTGGGTTGCTGAGGGATGTTGTCCCCCAGGTGGAAGTCGAACAACGGGTCTGCTGGTATCAACAGGCCCACCTGGTGGTCTCGACATGATAGATCCAGCAGGAGACACGATGCCATCTCTTCCAATCTCTCGCGCCAACGAAGATCTTCTGCTCATAGCCACACTCGGGGAGTATACGCTACCGCCGTAGGCGCTCGTTCGCCTACTGGAGAAGCTGCCGTACGACCCAAATCCTCGACCTCGGCCTCGCCCAAATCCCTGTTGATTTGGCCGTAGTGCTCTGGGTATAAAGATGAAGGATCGTTCGACGGTTGGGAAAATATATCTTGGTGGTTGATCGGGCAAGGAGATTCGGACAGGTTTATCGCGGCGAAGTGGAGGTCGGTGGTTAGGGAGTCTAGTATGTTGTTTAACTGGTACACCGTAAAAGAGGATGGGCGCCTTCATCCCAGGCAGAGAAACACGAATGACCCCATGGCCTGTCTGGACCGTCCTTGAGAAAGAGCGGACCGGCGCAGCTTTTGGGACGGGAAGAACAGGCTTGGTGAATTGTGATTGTGTGCTGGCGGGAGGCTCGGAAGGAGCTGAAGTTGGAGGCGCAGGCTGTTGCGCTGAGGAGGGTTCAATCAGAGTCTGATGAAGGTCATGTTCCCATGGTGCGTTTGTAGCTTCGGCCGCCTGAGTCACTAAACTGGAGATATGTTAGCAACGATTACCTGGCTCGAAAGTGTTAAACTGTATTTGTATAAGCTTACTTTGCGGGAGAGAATGGTCCACCAACCGCCCCTCTGCCCCTGCCTCGTCCTCTGCCAGATAATCTGAAGCCGTTTTGGCCAGCAGCAGACCGCTGGTCGTGCATGAAAAACGCCCCACGATTTGGTATAAAGGCCGGATCTGAATCTCTCTTTTTCTTGTACTCCTCGTGTTCCCGCCGCTTCCGTTCTGCAAATGTCTCTTGCCTGCTTGTAGATGTTGATGTGTCAATTTGCGACATGTCTCCAGCGCTCGATAGCCCGTTCTTCCCAGCAGTTTCAAAATCAATGCCTTCATCCTGCGCTGCCTCCTTGGATATTTTAAGGCCATTCATCATAACTTCTGTATCCGTCATGGCCGTAAAATTCGTATCTGATCGAGCAATCGGGGGGGATAAGGCATCCGTCATGATCACCCTTGAGGGTGGCTTCACGCTCTTCGTCGCTCCGTTGACCTTCGACTTCGGTTTCCCAGTAGAGACCAACGGCGATATATCCAGGTCACTCAAATCGCTGTCATCTGCATCCGCATCCTCGTCTATGTCGCTTGGGACAGAAATCTCGCTCTGAGAATCGTCCACGAGCTCAGTTGCCACCGAGCCTTCATCTTCGCCCTCATCATCGACACGTCTCCGGCGTGAGACAAGAGGTCTCTTGCGTGGAGCGGCCATGGCGATTCTGGAGTAAGCCTATAAAGACGCCCGGTGATGTAATTCGCGATGTCGGGGGAGGAGCCCAGTTGGGTATGATGGATAGGGCGACAACGGGGCTGCAGAAGGCGACTAGGAGGATGCGACGAGGGTATTGGAGGCGGGGAAGAGTGGCGGGGTGGTTAGGGTATAATAAGAAGTGAAAGTCGCGTTAAAGAGGTTGAAGGTGGCGGTTGTTGGGGGTTTGAAAGTCATCGACAGGTGACTGCAGGTGCCTGAGAAAAATGACGGTAGGTGAGGTGGAACTTTCCATCCACCACCACCCGGCTCGGCACGACAATGGAAAAACCTTGTCGCGAACTTCGATCAACCCGCCAGCAAAAAGAGCGCCCAGTGAATGGCAGTGAATGCAAATGTGCTTTAATGTCCTGCTGCAATGGCGTCTTTTCGTGGTGGGCCAACGCAAAGCCCTTCCTAAAACAAGGGGGGCCGCTCTGCTGGATGGACAACACAACGCGCTCCCCGCAGGGATCACCTTTAATGCGGCCTCGAGATGACTCGTCCGCCTCCTCCTAGCCTGTTGCCCTAGCCTCGTGATCGAGCAAACAACACAGGTTCGACGTCGATATTCTGGCGGCGGGCGTCCACAAGGAAGGTATTGAAAAACCAGCAACCAAAATGGACGTGGAATTGTGCGAAACTTCATCAAGTAATTGGTGTGGCTAACTGACGAGCTTGCGGGAATTGAGATCGACTTTAATCAATGAGTAGTCGACCGGCTCTTATGGATTCAGATGTCAGACCAGTGACGACGATATTGGGGCAAAGTATTTGCTAAGACGAAATATCGATTAACTCAAGGTCGTGATGTCGCAGCTGGGCGATATCCCAGCCTAACGGTGGTGAAAAGGTGCCTCAATACAGTGAAGTGTTTGCCAAAGGTAAGAAACACGTTCGAAGGGTATCAGTGAGCTGGGTCAGGAGGCCGACCGGAGCGTGGCGTTGAAGGCTTAGATGAAGGAGTCTGTTATTTGCTGGATAAATTGAGGAAAGTAGGTCGGGAGTACTGGTAGATAGATCGCTGCGAGTAACTGAAGGAAGTAAAGAGCCGATGTAGGTTAAAGTGTTTTGTGCTAAGTACAAAGGGCACATGGGAGGATGCTGGCTTCACATAGTAAAAACTTCCATAGCAGGTTATAGATAATTTTGTTACCGAATCGCACCTAGTACACATCGAGACAAATCTCAACGTGAAAATCATAAATATGTGGGAGACTTTCGCTCTCATTTCTCGAGCTCGCCGATCAAGTAATAGCTCATGTCTAGACTAAATATACAACTCATCGGCTCTACGAGCTTTCCTGGCCCAGCCGCGCCAGTTCTTCAGTGACAAAATCTGCTGCATTAACCAATTCTGTACTTCCATATACGATCCTCCTCCTCGGCCCTGTTCCAGGGGAGCCGGTGCTGGTGCGCTTAGCCCACTCTTGTAAATTCCCGTACTCATCCATTGACCCACCGCCTACGGTAAAAACGATTGCCTCACTGAATCCTTGCCGCCTTTGGCCAAAGCTCGCATCAATGCCACGGCCAACGTTACTCAGCCCCCCGGGCATCCCAGTTTGAGTTCTTGCTTGACTGGCGGGGGGCAGAGTCCCGCGTGCGTTGGCAGACCGAGGGTCAAAGTATAGATATGACTCTGTTTTTGAGATTGCGGATGAAGAAGCATTTTGAGGGTCCATAAGAGATTCGGTGATTTTGGTAAGGGTTAGATCTTTATTCACCGGCAGGAAATTCTTGACGCCAGATATAAGGTTCTCAAAGTTCGCACCTAAGCCAGCGTCCTTGAAGCGATCCGTAACACGGCTTGAAAGAGAGCTAAACCCACGGAATAACTCGTTTGATGTGTTGGATTGGGCCGTTTGCGTCGGAACTGACGATATCATTGTCATACGAGTGAGCTCGCGGACTCTTTTGACATACTTAAGCGGCAAAGTGTTAGCCCCAGCTAGCCGTAATGTCTCCTCAAAGCGATCCATTTCCGCCCGCGATACATCCTGTTCTGTGCTGAGGTACCAAATTATAAACAACCGTAATTTATCCAACGGGTCGTTGCCTTTATCGGCATCGGAGATTAGCTCCATTATTTGTGACTTCGTTTGTTTGGTGATATTCTCTTCTGTTTGAAAATAATTATCTAGCTGGCGGTCTTTGAGAGTTCCAGTTAGCTTAGAGCTGGGTATCGGTAATTAGGCCTAAAATTTTTGCAAACATACCTTTGATACCCTTCAGCAGTGCCCCGAGGATATTCATATGCGTATCAAGAACAGCCTAGAATCATAATTAAAAGTCTACCGCATGACGATAAGGCATGGTAACTACCTTGCGTTCCCTCAGCTCGGGAAGTAGTGTTATTGCAGCTTTTAGGTGTTGGGCGGATGCACTAGTGTCATTCTGTAGATCTTCAAGGGAAGATGCTCCAGTCTTCTTTGTGACTTCATTAGCATCTTCCTTGTACCTCGTCAATTCGGTATCAATGTCTTCAGCAACCTGCGGAAATGGAACTCCAGCATTCCTGGTCCAGAAGAAGTCGTTCGAGTTCAGATCGTATGCCTTCTTTGTGACACCTTTTCCTGGATTACTCTCATCGACGGGCATCTCCACCGTAATACGATTGAGGTGCATTTTCAAGACGTCGTAAACGAGAGACTGGTATGTCCATGAATGGGAGAGCATGGGAATCAAATCCAAATTCCTATCCACGACTATGAGAACGGGTCTAGATGATGGCGTGCCAGCTGCGGATGAAGGTTTTCGGTCACCCCCAGAGAAGAGATTGTCTTTAGAGTTAAGGACGTGGTCACGGAGTTTTCTATCCAGTTTTGCTGCTATCATCTCTGCAGCACCACCCTTGGGACACCGGATGATCGGTATTGTGCCTGCACATAACCTGTTAGAACAGGAAAGTCTTCCTCCAGGAGATTATGACGTACCCATTGTTACTACAACACTAAAAAGACCACTGACTATCCGGTCAATTGTAACATCTAGTTCTTCATCTTTGGTTTCTGCGCTGTTGATCGTCCGATATGTCTCGGCCATTCCAAGACTGAAAAGATCTGGTTCGCTCACGATAAAGTTGAGGTACTGGTCGTAAATCTGTGCAAGGTGTTCCGCAGTGCTTGATGCGGCAGTCTGCGCTGCAAAGTCTTCCTTTTGGTTGTCAGCCATAGACCAAACGAATGACAAAAGACACAAGAAATCCATTCCTACTCACGAGCAGTGGCCTGGGAATCGACGAGAGAAAATTTACGTATGCGGGGGAATAGAGGTTACGTGCGAGGTCGGAAGTGATGATTTGGAGATTTGTAGCCGTAGGCTCGACGAGATATATGACCGGTACATCTGGAATCGGATGTCTCATGGTGTTTATCTGGAGATGTATGGTGATTCCCCAGGCTCGAAGGTCGTTTACCCGCAAAACGCTGGATATGACATCCCTCCCCATATCATCGAACACCAAAACTTTCCATATTGGCTCGCCGTTCTCGTTGAGGATGGGTGAGTTTTGCGGGAGGAGGCCATTGGCACTTGGGTCATGGTGGTCATCTGCAGATTGCGGGGCAGATTGGTTTAGATTCAGGATCTTCTCTATTGAGGCTATATATTGTCTCCCCAGTTAGCAAGAAATCCAGCGCGATGCATGCATACGATGTAGCTTGCGTACGTACCGACCTGACGATCTCGTAGTGTCTGGTGGTGGGAAGCCATGGTCAAAGTCCCAGGCCAGCGCCAGGCAAATTCACGGTCACCTCATGCGCAGAAGGAGAAGGCTGCAATTCAGCAAGAGGGAGAGTGGTGGAGGCTACTACAGTCGGCGTGCAAGGTTGAATTATTTGTAGCCACCCAGAGCATTCATAAAAGCTGTCCAGAATTCCATTGCCGGTTGACAGGACGGGCCCGTTTCAGGACTAGCGTGTCGCCAAGGCCAGCCGCCCTTTTCAGACCGTCAGTCGTCCTCGCTCTCCTTCTCTCCTTCAACCCACTTCTCCCATGACAACTCCATCAACTTCTTGCCCCCCTTTCAATGACAGCATCGCAGTGAAGACGTCCATCATTAAAGGCCGTTTATTTCATGCTTGGGCCGATAATTGGCACCCAGTGGGCGAGGATTCGGGGTCCTGGCCAAGTGGCGGGTGTTGCGTGTGTTTTGGGCCTTCGGTCGGGACATTTTTGACAAAGTGACTCAACAGCAGCCAGAAAACAGTGACGCCGGCCTCAACTAAAGGTACGGAGTATCAAATTCAAGCTTCAGAGCATCAAGCACCAAGGCCGTCCGGCTCCAAGTGCGGGCAGCATCTACTACTCTTTAAAGAGTGCTGTGGGGATCGTCATTCTCGTGCGCTTCTCTTGCTTCGAGCGAGGGCCGGCGGTAGGAGAGAGTGCGTTGGTGACGAGGGCACACCCAGGCTGCCAGGCCGCTGCCCGTCTGCTGCCCGTCGCGTTCCCTTTTCGCATCCCAGCGCCGAGGCACGCGCTCCGAAGAAGACAGGATTTATTAGGCAGCCCGACTCACGCTACGTCCGAAATCGGAGCATTTGGCATCCAACCGCAGTGCGACAAAAACCGAACTCCCACCCACCAGAGACGGCGCCCACTACGGGTTAGTGCCAGTTGCCGCTTTAAACGTGCTTGCATAAGCTAGCAGCACTGGCTGCTCTCTGGTTCCAGGCGGCGGCAACACCCGCTTTAAGCCTCGGCCAATCAAAAGCTTTTTCAGGGGTTTAAGCGAGGAGCATTTTCTCCCGCAAATATTATAAAATGGCGTCCCCAAGTCACGTGCACGATGAGACCCTCCAAGTCACCAGCGGACACAGTGTCTACGCGCCAGAGCCCGAATTCACTGCTTTGTTTTCTAATGCCGTCGACCAGCCTTTTGACCAGAATTGGAATATAGACACCAGCCACCTCTCCATCCCAAGATCCCACTCCACCTCGCTTCCTCAGACTTGGCAAACCTCGACATCAATACAGAGACCCGTGTCTGCCCTAGGAGCTGCCTTCGATCCCAGCAGTCAGTACTATGGACGCACTTTCTCCCACAGTCCATCTCCCTATCGGGATGCTGCCTTCAGCAGCCATGGAAATATGGACCCATATCACCAGCAAGCAGCCGTTGACCCGTCCTTGGTCTCTACCTCTGCCATACGACACTCAAACTTCGACATGGGCATGCGAGCTTACTCTTCCTCTACACCTCAAACAAACACCATTGCTCCCCAAGCTCTTCAAAGTAGCCAGTCTCTGCCGCCCAATGGCCCCACTTCCGCCTCTGGATTTCAGGTATGTTCTATCCAGCCTGACGTGCCATTAACCCATTTTAATATTTACGCTCTGCAGGATACTAGAAAAGGCGCTGGTCAGTCTTATGCATATTCACAGGGTGGTCCTTTGGCTGCACTATCACCTACAACAGTGAACCAACCACAGCCTGTGGTTACTCCAAAAGGTGAAATCTTTGGTAAATTCATCATCAAGGACTTTGACAGTCTTTGCAAAGCTACGAAATCCAACCGCCTACATAACTTTGTGAACATTGGTGACTTTGCCCAAGACTTACCTATTACGAAGAGTAAGAAACTTTTGCTGCTTAAAAGCCAGAATAATGGTGCATATGCTAAAACAATGAAAGCAACCATCCCGCAATATGTCCCGAGAAAATCTCGTAATGAATTAAAAACGTTGGCAGCAGGTGATAAGAAATTGCTAGGTACATTCTTACTCCCACCCGTATCCTTCCGAGTATCTTCTCATAGTATGACAGAGAGAATCGCCAAGAAACCCAGCAAGAAATCCAAGAGTGCCTCATCAAAAGCGGCACGTGTCAAAACCGAATCGGGTAGTGCTCAGTCTCCATCCGATGTCAAGCAGGAATTGAGTGACACCATGAGCGAGACTGACTCCTCTGATGATAACTCCGATTACAGCTCTTCTGATGACGAGACGCCAGAGCCTTCACCCCTACCGGCATCGAGGCCGGAGGAACCTCACCAAGCGGTGAGGTACGACATAATCAAATCAGTATGGATGTCAAGAAAATCCGCAGCCAAATCGGAGCAAATTCGGTCCGCTCTGGGCGATTTCTGGGAAGTAGTACGAACCATACGGGATCGGTGGAGAACCGACAATAACGCAGTGAAGCAAGCTGAGGAGGCGAAAAAGCTGAGTGAACTGCCGCTTCTCAAAGGTCGCGTCAAGAGTCAACGAGAGATGATGGAGGTAGCTCTCAAGACTGCTCTTGATTATGGTCACCCCGATATTATTCGACTATTCGGAGAGAACAAGCCCTTCCTGTTCCTACTTTACCAATTCTTGGCGGACCGTGTAAGGGACCAGGAATACAATGGGAATCTGTCCAATGCCGTTCTTGAAATTTTAGCGCGATGTAGTACCTTGACCAACGAAGTACTTGAGGAAACCAAAGTCTCTAAGGTTCTTTACCTTTTCAATAAGCGAGGCGACGATAGAACAAAGGCAAAAGCAAAACAGATCTTGGACAGTGCTGCTGCTGCTTCTAAGACCAAGGCCGATTCTCCGGCCCAAGATAAGCCTGGTGACTCGAAAGATGTAAAACCGAAGACGGATTCGAGTAATCGGTCCGCTCCTGAACCAGTAGCTGGTATTAAGCGTCCGCGCCCTGGTGATGGGGCTATTAGCGAGCCCGTAAAGAGAGTTGCTTCAAAACCAGGTGCTACAGCAGGCACAAAACCATCAGGACTTGCCCAGAAGCGTACCGTTCCCGAAAAACCCTCAGTTTCCTCCGCAGCAGCAGCGAAAGCTAAAGTTGTCGCGAAACCATCAACTTTCTTCTCAAGTATACAATCTGCATCGAAGAAAGCGACTCCGTCGAATGCAGCTAGGTCAGCCAGTCAGCCGAAGGCGGCATCCAGTGCTTCCACTGAGAAGAAATCCGCTCCGGCTGCACCGATGGCACCGGCAAAGCCAGCCTTTTCATTTGCGGAGACGATGGCTAACTTAATAAAACCAAAAGAGCCCGAACCTGTTGCTAAACCCGCCGAGAAACGCCCTCCCGAAACACCAGAGGAGAGAGCTAAGCGACTGAGGAAAGAAGAGCGTCGCAAACTGCGCGTCACATTTCGGCCAGATACTTCTCTGGTTAGCATTCGATACTTCACTCACGATCCCGAGGAGGAGCTTGGCCACGATGCCAGCATGGTTCGTGATGCTGGCGATGTCGGTGGTGAGGGTCGTATGTTCAAGCAGCATAAAGACATGATGGAGCTAGACGATGAAGACGATGACTTACCGCGCGAAGAATCCTATCGTAACTGGCTTGAGCCTTCACCCATCGACTTTAGCGTGATAAACCCTGAAGAACAAAAGAAAAATTTCGATCCTTATGGCGGAGGGGTCAACAAGCCAGTCTGCCCCGAGAAGGAGGCCAACGAACGTCGCGAAGCCAATACCCTTATGGTCTTCTACAGCCACCCATCAGACATCCCGCCATCACCTAGAGAACCTCCAGAGACACCCGAAGAAGAATCCCCAAAGATGGTTGAGTTTGGAGCTCCCCCAGCCGATATTCTAGCACGAGCCGCCGCTTTTGAACCTGTGCAGGTTCAGCCGCCGCCGATGCAAGATCTGACCGCTCTTCTTAGCGTCTTTCAGCAACATACACCACAGCAACAGCAGCCAGCAGCACCCGCTGCGCCAGCCTCTGATTTAGAGAAGATATTCGCGAATTTCTCGGCACCTACCCAACAGCCGGCGCCACAGCCCCAAATAATCCCTCCAGCGCAGCAGCAGTATGCCGCCCCAGTCCCTGATCTCTCGTCTATAATTAGTGCTCTGCAGCAGCAGCAAGTTCAGGCTCCACAGCCGCAATACCCAGCATCTTTCCCGTCGGCCATCCCTCCTGCCCAGGGCGTACCAACCACCGACCTGAGTGCAATCATGTCCGTGCTCAGCCAAACTAACCAACAAGGCAGCATGCCTCAGATGCCCGGCTTCGGCTTTCCGAACCTTAATCAGCAAGGCCAAGCCCAACAGCAGCAAGCTGCCCCGTATGAGAATGAGGAGCGCAAGCGTTTCCGTGAAGGTAGTGGTTATGAAGACCGGGATCACGGCTCCTACAAGAAGCACAAAAACAAAGGCGGCAATAATAACAACAGTGGCACTGGCTTCAAACCACACAAACTCTACCCTTGCAGGTTCTTCAAGGAAGGGAAGTGCGTCAAGGGCGACGCTTGTACTTATATTCATGATCGCAGCGACAGAAGATAAGGGCCTGCAATGCCGCTCAGAAGATGCCCCAAAGCTTCGTTCCGCGAGATTGCAAATGAGTTTGGGATCTGCGCAACACATCTCTCTGCAACTTCGTTTCAGAGTTGCGTAACAGCTGCAACTCTGGCAAGCCTTTTTGGTCGTCTTTACTTTTCTCTATGTTGTGTTTTCCATTTGATCAATTGAACAAGCGGACAGCGAACCGTTTACAATATGCATTAAGCCCAGGCGTTTTCAGGCACCGAAAGGTCATCCGGTTAAAAGAGATCATAGCATGGGACTGCGTCGGCGCTCTACGTTGTATAATTACCATCTGGCATCAAATTCCCCAGCTTCACAGCTTTCTTTATTTATTCAGTATCAAGGTGTATATATGCTTTTCTTCTTATTGCATATGGGCGGATCGGGATCAGCGTGGTTGTTTTTGTAGAAGAGTAAGAGCCCAGGTACAGCGCCGGGCGGCTTCGATGGCCTTTGTGGAGGAGGCTTTAAGCTGGGAAGGGGGGATATCTGCGTATTGAACTTGAATGCATGCGTGGGATTCACCCCAATCGAACTTGCTTGAAAAATGACTTTGGTGCTTATTTTACTAATGCATTCTGAATTGACATAGGCAGGGAGAGTACGCGTAACTGCAATAGTGATTTAAACGGTGTAGCTTGGTGGTGATCAGAAGGTATGCCGCGGTGCCTGTACACCGTCTCGGCGCATCCGGTTACAGTCATGGGTCATAAGTCTCCGGTCGGAAGCGATTTCCCACCAAAACTCGGCTTCTTCGCAGCGCATTTTTATAATAAAAACCATTAAAATTTTAAGCTACAAAAATTAATAATTATAAAAATTTACTTTCTAAATAAAATTGTCTATTTATATTTTAATAATAAATTATTATTATAAAGATAAATATACTCCAAATTTCAGATACTTAAATTTTAAGCGAATTTGTATAGGAAATCGAGATTTTTAACCTTTACCTAACTTTATAGCTTTATAATAATTTTCTACGTTATTATTATAAAATACTACCAATAGGAAGTTTTAGTTAAAGTAAAAATCTACCAGTAGCTTTAATTTTAGCTTAATAAAATATTGTGGTAGGTATAAAATCTTAAAGCGTTTTAGGTAAGTTTTGGTGTAAAAAGGCTTCCAACCGGAGACTTTTGTCCTAGTACTGTAAATGCGCGCTAACCAAAATGCGTACATTTGTATCTAAAATGGCCGTGCTTACGGTGCTCTACCACTATAGAGCCATACTACTAATTTAAAAACTATAGGCTTTTAGCATTTAAATTTTTAATAACTTTTAGATTTAGGCACCGTATATAATATATTAAAATTTTAGAATTTATTACCTAGTCGTTGTTAAGATGTTAAGGTCCGAATTTTCCGAATTTTAGTGTGATTTTTAGTGCGCAGCTTACTAATATGTGTAGCTTACTAATAGAATACGTTACCTCTTTTCCCCGGTCTACGTCTGCGTATATATAAAAAAATAGGAACCCCCCCTTTAGGCGCCGCTTCTCTAGCAGCATCCTATTTTAAAAATAGCGTTAATTAGTTACGTAGAGATTAACATTATAAATAATACTAAACTACGTGCTAACACGTAGAGTATCCTCGCCCTTATATATGCCAAGAGGCCTAAAAATACGTCTCTAAATTATAAGCCGAAGCAGAAGGAGTTTAAGGTACGTAGTTAGGTGCTTTATAGAGTAGTATACTTATAGCTAATGCGTATCTTTCTAGGCCTCTTATAAAAAGAAGTAGTACTATAACTGTTACGGACAGCTTAAGTACGATGTTACAACTACTTAGAGAAGAGTTGGAGGAAGCTAGTTAGTTAATATAGGTATAGTCTAGGATGGATCTAGTAGAACTATATAACAAGAAATAGTAGCTAAGGTTATATAATATAATCTATATAATCTATGTAATCTGTGTAATTTATATAGAGTATATAGAGCACACGTACCTTATGGAGCGAAGGGATTTCTTAGGCGTATGGTTATATATTTAAAGGACTATAGTCCCTACCCAGATAGTTCTCTCTTTATAGTGAATCTTAGAATACAATTGGAGTTAATCTATTAGGTAACCACTCTACTAGTTATTATTACATCGGCAAAATATGGTACCCTTTCAATGGCCTCAATGGTTGGTGGTTAACGCAATTGGCGCGCAGTTGAGGTCATTTGGCAACTCGACCGACTAGCCTATGTCGTGTTTTTTTGACACGCAGCCTGCGCGCAGCCTGCGCGCAACCTGCCAGTAATCTACGCATTTGGTAACTATAATTATATTTACCTCTTTTATACTAATAACATATTTTAAATAAATAAAAGCTACTTTAAAGCTATTTATAAGGCTAGCAAAATAAATAATATTATTTTAGATAATTTAATATAATATAGCGATGGTTCTTTTCTACCTATCTACCTATTGACTTACCTACCTGCCTACATCGCCTACCTGTCTGCATTGCCTACCTGTCTACATCGCCTACCTATTTATATCTGCCTACCTGTCTATATCTGCCTACCCGTTAGCATCTGCCTACCTGTCTGCATCTGCTTGCCTATCTGTATCTACTTACCTGTCTGCATTGCCTACCTGTCTGTATTGCCTACCTGTCTGCATTGCCTACCTGTCTGCATCGCCTACCTATTTGCATCTGCCTACCTGTCTATATCTACCTACCCGTCAGCATCTGCCTACCTGTCTGCATCTGCTTGCCTATCTGCATCTGCTTACCTGTCTGCATCTGCTTGCCTATCTGCATCTGCTTACCTGTCTGTATCTGCCTACCCGTCAGCATCTCC
>Ga0307507_10000151_pt1 | contig 122213 bp, 63 predicted proteins | sample 7_EM_MG_FD_207223 | JGI IMG/M metagenome (GOLD analysis project Ga0307507, IMG submission 207223) | Populus trichocarpa ectomycorrhiza microbial communities from riparian zone in the Pacific Northwest, United States - 7_EM | ecosystem: Host-associated > Plants > Roots > Unclassified | place...
TTTAAATTATTAAAATTTATTATTAAGTGGTTGTTAAGATATTAAAGTGTGATTTTTCCATTTTTTGGTGTGTTTTTGAAGTGATCAGCTCACCCGTTTGACCAGCTCACCCGTGAAATACGTTATAACTTTGTGTAGTGTTTATAATAGAATAAAAGATAGGCTTATTATTGCTTAGTGGACGGGTATGCTCCTATATTAAAAGAGCTAGGCAACCTCTTATATTTTTTAATTTAGAGGTATTAATAGAGTTGAGAGTTTCTAATTCTACTTCTAAGGCTATATTTTATATAATAATAATAAAGAAGAAAGTAACTGAAAATTTATTTGGGGTATGCCAAGACTTATCGCGATAAGGTTTATCCAAAACCACACTGATACGATCTTGGTCGACAAGGTTCATCATTGTGACGACCTCCACCCTGTAGAATCTTATACAAACCACCCTGCACGCACCTCATCATGATAATATCTATGAGTGACATATCTCCAGAATGGAAGACAGGACCTGTGGCCTTTTCACGACGCACAGCCAGCTTGCAAGGAGTCAGGTGGGAAAGACATACCGGGTACATGTACATCGCTTCGGCTTTGACTAGGCAGGCGTGAATGACACGACATTGAGGACTTTCGAAGTCCCATGAGGCTTTCTGTAGTGGTGGCGAGAAACTCTATTACACCTCTCGGCTGGCATCTGATATATCTTGCAAAAATATTTTACAATTTGGTCTAGTGATGCTCCTCTGCCCTGAGCTCGAACAATATTTATGAAAATTGAGGCAATGGATGAGATAACCGTTTTGATAGTAAGAAACCTGTCAAGGAGATATTGAGCATGAGACATTATACTAAGTTGGTAGGTTATTCAGGTGAAGGGGCTATGGGACTAGCGACAAAGGAGAGTTGTTAAGTGGGCTTGAATTGACTTTGAAAAGAACTAAACATGGAAAAGAGTAAATTGTAAATATTCCCTCGGGATAAGAATCTTCTTTAAGAAAGAATTTAGTGAAGTTTCTGAAATAGGGCTATCTTGAGGATATGATTACATTGTACGATCGTCACCACTTTTCATGCCTGCAATGTCTTCGTTTAGATTGCCCTGACGCCTTTTCCCACGCTTCCTGTCTCGAACAACTCTACCAGCCCTGCTCCGACACACTCCTCTAAAACCCATTCGAACCGTAGCCCGTAGAACTGTTTCCATTTCTTCGTACGGCCTGGGAGCACCCCTACAAATTCTCCTCTCGCTTTCCTGGCCTGCGACTGCTCGTCATCGGCTGCTATACCACCATCCCAGCGCTCGTTCAGTATGTTCATGGGCGCCTCACGGTACTTTGATTTCTTAAGGAGGTTAAGGATGTGAGTGCGGGCAGCAAGGAGAAGACGGAGATGCGGGCCGGTGTTGGGAAGGGAGAAATTGTAACGAATTGTTGACCGTGAGCGCGGACCGGAACCTCCGCTAATGTTCGTCAGGGCCTCTGATCCACCCACTGCCGCAAGAGAGCCTGAAGCATTCTTTGAACCGGCAGTAGAAAGCGAGGCCAATGTACCTAAGCTGGCAGCGCCTGGCCGGGCAAAAAGATCCGTTTGGGAGGTCGTTGCGGTGGCGGATGTGAGGAAGCCAGCAGTCGTAAGGGCTGAGACTTCTGTTGGGGTAAAGTTTATGCCAGAGACGGTGGTAGATGTTGGGTTGTCCTTGAAGAGTGAAAGGTATTTGACTAGTTAAAGGTCAGATATAATGTCTAGACAGATTATAAATATGTTTATACACACTTTTCACCCCTTCGCCGAGATCAGAATGAGAATGGACCAGCCTTTCCCACTCTGATACCAGCACGAGCCCATCTCCAACTGCTGCCGCACCTACTCCTCGATTAGGCACGGCTACCTTTCGGATGATGCCAGCTTGCGCGAGTTCCGCGATTTCCCTCTCAGTCTTAGTTGGTGAATTACTTAAAGCATGAACATGCGCCAACGTTACTATAGGCGGGAGAGCCGCCCGATAGTTCAGGATTTCTGCTATCCTAGTGGAATTCATTCCTGGAGCTCTCTCCGGTATATCGCTGAACATGCGAGTTTGTATATACTGAATGAATTGTGGAACATCTCGAAAGTTTAGATCTGTGGCCAACGATGCCATGACTCCATTGTCATCGAGACGCTCGTTGAACATCCTATCCGCACCATCCTCAGTAGCAACACGCTTCTCTTTAGAGGGCTGAGAAGGTTTCCGGCGAGGGTTGGAGGAGAAAGGAGAGGGGGATGAACGTCGAAGGAATGTATTTTGGCTCAGCTTCCTGGTCTTTTTGACACGAGAGGAATGGGCAGCCGTGATGTTCATAGACATACTCCACGGAAAGGGATTCAAGGCTTCCAGAAGGCCAAAAGCGCATATGATGGATGCAAGCGCTTTCTCTCCCTACCAGACGAGATGGACAGATACGTTTCCTAAGCTTGTCCTCACTCTTGCCGATGTTTTGAAAGGAAAGTGAAGATGACTCCGTCAAGGCAGCCATTTTCACCCCAGCCTTCTCACTGCCACGTGATGCAAGGGTCTCATAGCAATTCGGCCTCCCAGAAAGTCGTGGAGTGCTCCTCGGAGAGCATTTGGAGAGAGCAATACAATTACGACCAGCCTTCCTAGCGTGGCATCTTCGTGTAGCCAGCGCACAGGGTGGCTGTGGTGGCTTCCGCTTTCAAAAGCATGGACGTTTGCAGTGTCGACGTCATGATTCAGTCGACTGGCATCGACCTCCACCACGCGGCAGCCACAAAATGACCCTGGTCACCGAATTTCCTCTACATTGCAACTCTCCACAACCATGATTGCGATGCGGTAGTAGCGCTTTTGGGCCATATACAAATACCCAGAGAGCTGTTTTCGTCATGTCTTTGAACCCAGAACTCTCCCAACCAGAAGAGCGCGAAGCTCAACACCTCGCGCCCAAATCCTATGCTGAAGCTGCCGAAGAAGGGGCATCGCCTCACTCTCACACGAATGGCGTTGATGGAGTGAAGGAAATCAATACTGAGTCTGTCCTGACGAACGGCAGCATTAGACCATCTATACCACAGGAGCCCGACAAGGAGCAGTACGAAGGCTCAGGGCAGGATAACACACCCAGGAGTCCTATCCGGAAAGGACGTAAGAGGAGCTCATCCTCAAGGCCCAGTGGATCTAAGAAGGCGAAAAAGGATGAACGAAGTAACAGTCAGATATACGAGCAGTACAAGGATGGGGATGGAGTGCTTCTGACGAGCATGAAGCCATCCGATAATTATGAGAAGGAGCTTAGGCAGGAAAAGAAGGAGACAAAGAAGAAAGATCAACTTGTTCCTGGTAGAATGGCCGGTGCTGGCTGGCAGAGGAGTAGGTAAGTTGTAACAGCCAATTCATATCAAGAGAGCTATTCTAACGTCACGTAGTATCCGCTTCGCACCCCTCAACGTGCCCCTCCAAAGACGTCTCCAGACCCTCGTAGTCCTCATGCATACACTCAGTATTGCCTTGACTCTGACAACATTCTTCTTCCTTTGTAGCATTCCGATATTTTGGCCCATACTCTTACCGTATCTTATTTACGTCCTCTTCTCCCACGCTGGGACATCTGGCCAGCTTTCCCACCGCAGTGAACGCTTCCGCCGATCTTCTATATGGTCACTATTCGCTTCGTACTTCCCTGCACGGCTCCATCGCTCTCAAGTTCTCCCACCCACCCGCAAATACATATTTGGTTACCACCCGCATGGTATCATTTCGCACGGCGCATTTGCCGCCTTCGCAACTGAAGCGCTAGGTTTCTCCCAACTATTTCCGGGCATAACAAACACACTCCTAACCCTCGATTCCAACTTCCGCATTCCCCTCTACCGCGAATACGCGCTCCGCATGGGCCTCGCCTCCGTCTCGCGCGAGTCATGCGAAAACATCCTCTCGAAAGGCGGACCCAATGGCGAAGGCACGGGCCGCGCAATCACCATTGTCATTGGCGGCGCTCGTGAGTCCCTCGACGCCCGCCCTGGCGCCATGCGACTCGTCCTAGGGCGCCGCAAGGGCTTCGTCAAGCTCGCCATCCGCACCGGCGCCGATCTGGTCCCCGTGCTCGCTTTCGGCGAGAACGAGCTGTATGAGCAGGTGAATGCCGCAGAGCACCCCCGCGTGCACCGGTTGCAGCTACTCGTGAAGAAGCTCATGGGGTTTACTGTACCGTTGTTCCATGCTCGGGGGGTCTTCAATTATGATATGGGTATGATGCCATATCGGAAGTCTTTGAATGTGGTAGTGGGACGGCCGATCAAACTAATCCAGAAGACGCATCCGGGTAAGGATTATGTGGATAATGTGCATGCCGAATACATCAGGGAACTAACGCGGATATGGGACGAGTGGAAGGATACCTTTGCCAAGGACAGAAAAGGGGATTTGGAAATTATCGAGTAGGTGCGGATGATTTCTTTTGTGAGGAAATAAGAGTGTGAGTCACAGTATTATTATTTGTGAACTTATCCTTTCGGTATGGAATTGGCGCTGCGGATAGTTTGGCATCGGGAAGTGCGTAACTGGTCGGCATACATACTGTCGGTGGCTGGCAGCCTTGAGTGAGAAACGGCCTATAAGATTCTAATCAAGCGTTGTATTATGATTTCATCAGCAACTTTAATATTTGAATCCTCTTTGCCATAGCCAAAATATCATCAGTCTAATTAGTCATTAATCCAAAGCGTCAGATCCCTATCTAATATTTGCTGTGGTAGTTTTCAATTATGCTAGCTAGGCCTAAGTGTACAACCGTAAAACTCCACAACGCAGTGCCGCTAAGCAAGGAAACAAGCCGCAGCCCAGCTATGCCCGCCGTGGTACTAACAATCACCAAGGCTATCGATAACATCAACTTGACCAACCGCTGCTCCTGCAGCTCCTTCTCCCTCACAGCCGACGCCGCCTCAGCCTGCGGCGGATTCTGCCAGTAGTAGATCAACAGCACGGTAATCAGCTCGCCGCCGCCGCCAATCAAGGTCATGACGGCCAGCGGCTCGCGCTCCAGCTGACCCAGCACGGTGGTGGTGATGACGAGCGCCTCGATGAGCGGCAGGGTCAACGGGGACGGCTCAAGGTCCGGCGGCCTGCCCTGATGGACCACCTTGAAGAGGTCGGCCATGCCGTAGAGGAAGAGGTCGCGCGGGATGCCGACGCGCGGGTCCCAGGAGCAGAAGTAGCACGTCAGGAGGCTGCAGGCGATGCATGCGCCGGCCCATTTGAGCTGCTCGAGGGCGGTTGGCTGATTGAAGATGTGGATGAAGTAGCGGGTTGAGAGGGCGTAGAAACATACACATGCTAGGTATGTGAGACACTGGAGAGTGGGGATGTTAGTTGAGTATTGGAGAAAGGGGTTTGCGCGACTGACTTCTCTGTTGTTTAAGTCGTCGAAATGAAGTGCCATTTCTTCAATATCTCAGTCTGGCTTTCTCGAATGGTGCGAAGATGCGGCTTAGCAGTTTCCAAGATGTCTCAGAGCTGGCTCCTATGAACGAGTTGTGTTGTGGTACAGCTTGGGGTTGCTCTGAGTGGCTTCTCATATTTTAGGAAGAACTCTTGGTTTCTAAGAAGTTCTTTAGAAAGACATCTAGTGCATACGTTTACCTATAAATACATAAATTGCTGTGAATGTCTTCCGGGTGGTGGTATCGATCCTGGTATCAGAAGTTCATCCATGCTAAAAGTTCCATATGGGTCGGAAAACTGAATCTCCGACGGATGAGAAATCAACGGCTGTGATAGTGGAACGGACGAAAAGAGGACGCAGCGTCATGTATTAAGAATCACAGCTGTATTTTCACGAAGCCTTCCACTTTGCAGCCTTCAGAATAAACTCAATTGTCCCAAAGAAGTAAGAAACATCCCCCTTGGGCCATACTATAGGGCTAACCAATGACATGCCGGAAGCACAGGTCCCATCTCAAGCACGCCATGAGCTCGCCATCTCCCCTGACGTCCACCTCTGTCAACTTCCGCAGGGAATCCTTAGACGAAGCCAATAATGGACGGGCAGCTGCTTTAGCTTTGCATGTCCGGAAGGTCCTTCATTCCTTCCATTGGCGGCGCAATGCTGCTCAACAGCCGCAATCTATTGAGAACCTCAGCCCACCGTCTCAGGACTCCTTGACCGAACAACCCTACGATATCACGAACATCACTCCTCGAGACTCTTTAGTGGCAGAAGAGAAAGGCAAGACAGTGCTATACTTAGCATATGGCTCCAACTTGTGCAAGGAGACATTTCGAGGGGGGCGTGGGATAAAGCCCATATCCCAGATCAACGTCCTGGTGCCAGAGCTGCGCCTTACGTTCGATCTCCCCGGTATCCCTTACTCAGAACCATGCTTCGCTAATACTGCACTACGCGACCCTACCCAACCTCCCACTTCCGAAAAGGAACAAGCCCGCCTCACTGATCTTCAACCGAACGACTACCGCAAAGACCGCTGGAAGAAGGGCCTCGTTGGTGTTGTCTACGAAGTTACGCCAACAGACTACGCACGAATCATTGCGACTGAAGGCGGCGGAGCGTCCTACAAAGACATACTGGTGACCTGCTACCCGCTGCCAATGTCTCCCACCGTCCCAGAATCGCCCACGACGTCACCATTTCTCGCGCATACACTCTTCGCTCCCCTTTCTCCACCTCCACTGTCTACCGAAGCAATATTCCAGCGCCCAGACCCCTCATACGCCCAACCATCCGCGCGTTATCTCAAGCTTATAACTGATGGCGCTTTAGAGCTCGGTCTTCCGACAGAATACCAGAGCTACCTGGCGAATATTCGGCCGTATACTATAACATCGTGGAAACAGCAGCTAGGCAAGTTCATATTTCTCGGTATATGGCTGCCTTTTATAGCTCTTATACTTGCGCTACAGGCACAGTATCAAGATAAGAAGGGCCGAAGTCCGAAATGGCTAGTGCAGTTGTCTGCAGCGATTTTCAACGGCGTATGGGTAAGCTATGATGGATTTTTCAAAGATATTTTCGGCGATGGAGAAAGGACGCAGAAATGCCGACATGAGAGGGCAGAGGAAGAGAGGTATGGTAGGAGAAGAGGGTGGTTTCGAATGAGACGGGGCGGGTCGAGAGATGAATTGCTGGATCAATGTTGATTGTAAAGGTACGTGTGGCAGAAACCAATAAAGTTAGGGTGATTAAAGTATAGAATAGTTCAAGATCTGACTTCACATGTTTCATTTCTATTGCCTTCATGATTCGCGTAAACGCAGCCACCCTTTCCAATGAAACCCTTCTCTTTTTACACTCCCGCGATAGTGTTATGCATTAAACCACGGTCTATCTAAATCATCCAATCCCTTCAAAGCCACTGAAAGGTCAAGGAGGCCTGCTTCTCTTTGATTTCTCTTGAGTTATGCAACGTTTCAGACGTCCTACGGTTTAGTGTCATGAAGCTTGACACGCATACGACACGAATCATACGGCTTCGAAGTCACCTGTCTCATCTACTATTCGTTAGCTCATCCTCTCTTACTGTAAATAGCATTCGAATATGACTCACATTAAACAGCTCCGACTTCACCTCATACTGGCCCTTCTCATTCAACACCGGCTCGCCCCTATCATCCAGCCTCACCTCCCCAGCCCCCACCTTCACAAAATCATACCTTCTCGCCACACTCGCCAAAATAACCCTAGCCTCCAAATTCGCGAGCTCCTGCCCAATACAGTTCCTCGGCCCGCGCTCAAACGGCCTCCACGCACTCGCCGGCACCCTCCCCTCCCCACCCGCCTTCCCCTCCGCCTCCGCAGACGTATCCGCATCCCCCAGCCACCGCTCCGGCACGAAATCGTTCGCGGAATCTCCGTACACCGCCGCGTCGCGCTGGATCCCGTAATGGCACAGATACAGCACCATTCCATCCAGACACACCTCGCGGCCATCCGGCAACCGCACGACGCACCCGGCTCCCGGTGGAGCGCGGCGCGCGGTGCCGGCCGGCGGCCACAGGCGCAGCGTCTCCTTGATGACGGCGGAGGTGTAGGCCATGCGGTTCAGGACGTCCTCGGCGCGGTCGCGGAAGACGGTGGCGACGTGGGCGGGGTCGGTGCCGGGGCCGAAGATGGCGTCGTGCTCAGCGCGCAGGGCGGCGAGCGCGCGCGGCGAGATGGACAGCGCGTAGAAGAGCCGTTGCAGCAGGATGCTCGTCGTGTCGTGGCCCGCGAACAGGAACGACTTTACTTGGTCGGCCGTCTGCTGCAGCACGGTGGGGGTCAGGGCGGGCGTGTCGCGTAGGCTGAGCGCGAGGACGCTGCGGGCGGCGCTGGTTTGGTGCTGGGATTGCGCTTCGGTGAATTTTTGGGCCACCGCGGCTTTGATGGCGGTGTTGGCGAGGCGGGAGAGGCGATAGCGCCGCAGCATCAGGGAGGGGTTGAGCCACATCCAGACGAGTCCATTGTCGGTGAAGGTTTGCAACAGGGAGTGATAGTATGTGACGATGTCGCTGCGTTGAGAGGGTGGGCGTTGCGCGCCGAGGTCGACGTCCATTATCACTGCACCTGCGGTGTTCGGTAGGAGGTCAGCAAGCTCGTCAGGGGGGGTTTGACGGGTGGTAGTTGGTGAGAAAGGAGAAAGGGGTTACGAACCGATTATGTCGAATGTGAGGTTCGTGCAGAGGATGTCGAGTTCGAACTCGACGCCAGACTGGGCGTATGCATCGAGGTGGCCCAGGAATAAGGCTGTCTTCTCCAGTATGGGCGATATAAGGGTTATGAGGTGTTGGGGAGCGAACCCAGCGTTGTATCTCTTGCGGAGAAGCTTCCAGACTTCTCCCTACTGTATGTGTTATGAAATGACTTGCGGCTGAATAGATATATGGTTTTTAAAAAATGGAAACAAGTTTTATTAATGAAATTGCATAAAGATATCAAAATGTAACCTGCCAATGAAATGATAGCTACCTGTGAGAGAATAATTGAGTGTGACCCAACGATAGGGACGAGCTCCTGGAATGTAGGGGATTTTGGCGTGCTATACGGGAACTGCTTGGATGACCGCGATATTTGCTCCGCAACATCATGCGAAAGCACAACACAGAGAGCATACGACACAGGGCGGATATCCATTAAAAACATAGGAGGATTGCCAGCGGCTTTGGCAACCTGACAGAACACATAGTCTACCGATCGATGGTGTCAGATTTTCGCGTACCTTGCAGTTGGAAGGATTTAGGATGATATGCAGAGTGTAGGGGGAGAGGAAGGGGCAGTAAGCGTTCTCACCAATATGACGCCGTTTATCCCCAGTCTTGTAGAAATCGCTGATGGTTTTCATATGGCCCAGAACAAGCGAAGGGGTGAGATGAGGTATGTGTGCGTACTTCTTGAATCGCTGGTGCTTCGCTTCTGTGTAGAGATACCACAGAAGCAGCGGTATGAGGGCAAGGAGTACACGAGCCGTATCGGTCATCGTGCTGCTGTCTTCTTTTCTAATCTTAATTTGTTGATGGCAACCAGACTCGATGGAAGCTGCTCGCCTGTTCTCCTGTGTGTTGGCATTGGCGCAAATATAGCGTGAGGTAATGTACGGAGAGGAATTGTTCTTTGGTTATTTCAGCCACAGTCTAATCATGTGGGGTCTGATATTTTAAATTCGGACGCGCATCTAACCTCGCTTAATTACTACTAACTATATATAGTAATTAAGCTCGGACCCCTAGAACTCGGCCACCCCCTGAACTCGGCCATTTAAGCGATGCGAACCCCCCCACTTTCAAAGCTATCTATACTACGGTATCAGGCATAAGTTTCGTTAGCATACGTAGAGCTTGGCAAAAGAATTCCTCTTTTCTCATTGGTTACTTTAAAAGATGTTGGTAGGGGGGGCTCCTTGGGGCAGTCTCTTTGAGCTCAGCGACGTGCACGTGACGTGTCACGTGACAGCGCGCGGGCCATCTTGTAGATACCTTCTCAGGGCCTTCGAGCCCCTGAGATTCTTACTGATAGAGTATCATATATGTCATTTCCATCAGCCTGCTCAGCGTCTGACAAAAGATTATCATACATCATTGGTGGGATGGCCTGTCTTATCCTTGTCAATAATCCATGTCAGACGGGACGTACTAACGAAACTTATGCCTGATACCGTAGTACTTGATCAAATCAATTTAATCTTGCACCCCTAAGTGCTATTTAATATATCGGCCCTGGCCTTTCTACCTAACGCCTTTTAAGGCTTTTATTTTCACTCCTTTGCCCTTATTTTAGCCTCTTTCTCCTCTACCTCCTCTATACCTTGCTTAATCAAATCTATATTAATAAATTTTATATTTAGATCTATAGCTACCTACCTATAAATTATCTCAATGTTATAGGCACGCTACAGAAGGAAGAGCTGCTTCAACTATCGCATCTGGTCTACTATATAAGCCGAAAAGATAGTAAATGGTAAAATATTAAATTACTCTTGCTAGCTTATTTATTAATATATATAGGATCTTTACTTCTAAGCCAAAGTTGACTCAACAGACTAGATTTTACTGTACTATGTACCCTTGGGGAGGATGCAGGCGAGAGCGGCAACTCATAGCTGATATAAGAGGAAGAAATCAAATAATAGCGTAGGGACTCGCTCGCAAACTACGTTGACTACGTTGACTACGTTAACACTTTGTGTCTAGAAATCCCTCTATCCTTCGCAACGGTGAAATTCGTCCACACGTTATCGATAAGGCTTAGCCAATAGGATCAATAGGATCTAGGGGCGTACTGAGAAAAATTCTAGTGTTCCCGCGCGGGCCACCAACCTTGTGGACGCCACCGTTGCAGGGGATAGACTAGTCGAAATATCCTACGTGTTGGTGACTCAGTCAATCGAGGCACGAGCACGGCAGGGTAGACGTATGCAAGCCTGTACGATTGGATTGCCTATCAACGAGGATCCAAAGCTAGAGAAAGGAAAGGAGAAGAATAGCAGCGCTGCTTGAGGTGTATCGAAACATGCGCTAGATCTACAAACCATCGCTTGCGATGGAATGCAACAGTGCTTAACTAGTAACCCGACTCTCCTGCATCGTGTCCCCAGCTTCAGTTCATATAGTACGCAAGATCCCCCATGCCGTGTTTATCCCATACACTTTCACCATTACCGAGGAACCGGAATCGATTCTTCGAGTTATATCGGATGTCGAAGTGCTCACCACCCATGTTCTCAAGACAATCCTTGAAGTGTAGGATGCTACCGGGATAGACGCCCGTCACGTGGCCAGAGTTCTTGCCATTCTTATACCAACTGCGGCATTCGTCTGCCCAGACAGTACGCTTGAGGAATTCCTGCGACCAAGTATTATAATCATCAACGGCTTCTTTCTTAACGTCAATTGACCTGTAGTGGAAATCTCCGTTAGCACTATCCATGTACAGGATCTTGCCTGCCCATTGGCTGGGACTTACTTGATGTCTTCGGTTGCGATTTTCTTCGCCCACTTCAGAATGTAATCGCAGGTCCACGATATTTGTGTCAGCACCGAACCATGCGAGATTGGGCAATTTGGTCCGTTGAACATGAAATAGTTCGGCATCCCGTCAACCTGAACCGCAAAGAAGGCTTCCGGATCCACCTTCCATCTTTCGTCTAAACTTGCGCCGTCTCGTCCCTGAAACTTCCATGGCGGTATGAAAGACGTATCGAAGCCCGTTGCACAGACTATCATGTCGAAGGCCTCCTCTCCATTTGCTGTCTTTATCCCGGTTGCTGTGATGTTCTCGATGGCGTCCCAGCACATTGAAGTGTTTGGCTCTCGGAATGCTTCGAGGTATCCGTCTCCCGGAGTCAGACGCCGACAACCAGGTCGCCACTTGGGGATCATCTTGTCGGCGAGTTCGGGTGTGGCCTGCATTCGATCGATCATTTGGGTCTTGCACAAAGCCGTAAGGCCCAATTGTGCCGGGTGGTCACGATACATGCCGTAGAAAAATCCATTGAGACTTTATGGAACCATTATAATTAGCCTTGCGGACTCCATAGATCGGTAGAAGTATTTGTTCAATGCTCACCTAGCCTCAAGCTCTTTGCGCAGCACTAAGTGGGCCTTGGGATCCTCTCTGAACCGCTTCTTGTCCTCTTCCGTGTACGAGAAGTTGCGACCATCCAGAGCTTTATCGGCACAGATGTTCACTGAAATCCAGGTTGGGTTCCGAACGAAGTTGACCAGCTTTTCGACTTTCGGCTGCATGGCCGGAACACACTGGATACCCGACGATCCGTTCCCAATGACAGCGACCTTCTTACCGGTATAGTCGTAGGAATCATCCCTACCATGTTATCAGTCACGTATTTGGTTAAGGTGTACGGAATTGCATTCACCAATTCGCTGAATGTACCAGCTTGCCCTTGAAATCGAATAAGCCCTCAATCTTTGGCCATTTCCATTTGCTGACTGAGTTAGTATATCCGTACGCTCGGGTTATTAGCCCAACTCACTTCAAAAACCCTGTTCCATTGACGAATATATCTGCTTCGTCTTCCTTCACAGCACCATTCTGATCAACCTTGATCTTCCATTTCCCGCTCTCTTCATCCCAAGTCGCCTCTGTGACCTTGGAATTGAACTGTACTGGTTCATCTAGATTGTATTTCCGTACCGTTTTCTTGATGTACGCCTCAATCTCTGGTCCTGGGGCATAAAACTGCGACCACTCCGGATTTGGTTCGAAGAGAAACGTGTACGAGTCTACATAAATCTTCAGTTATGGTTCTTTATAGTGTTCAGGACAAAATATTACGAGCTGGAATGTCACTATCACACCTATCAGCGAAAGTCTTTTCAAAGTTTCTATCGGATAAAATTCTCACCATGCAACTCCTGGGTATCTGTTCTCATACCACGTTCCACCGACGTCTGCGTTTTTCTCATAGATGACTAAGTCTATGACGTCTGAGAGCTTAAGTTCGAGCTTGACTTTGTGTGAAAGCGTCAAGCCAGAGAATCCTGCTCCAGCACAAACGATTTTCAGCTTCCTGCGGGAGAAGACTCGCTCCTCCTTGATCGGAACCCAATTGCTAGGTCTGTCACCTTTGGCAACAGCACCTGCATGTGACCCGTTCATTTCATCTGAGGACGGCATATTGCTAGATGTTCGGGAATTTGCTTTGGATAACTTGGTTGAAAAATATTCAAGGTATAAGTTGGTGTCGATCGGAAGACCAAAAGATAAAAAGGGTGATGACTCTGTCTTATTGCAAGGGGCTCTAGAGCCTCATTATATACACTAATTAGGTGGCAAAGCTGACGTCGACACTAACGTCGATTTGAAACTGTTACCACATTGCCACTTGGTTGATATTGGGTAATAGGTAATAGAAAGGTAATAGAAATAGCATGAAGTCATAAGGTGATACAGGAACAGGGCAATCACCAAAATCCGACCTGGGCCTGCAGTTGGAGTGTAAGATGTGAAACCATCAGATGCTGAAGGCCTTTTTCGTCCACAAGGCGGACATGGATAGTCGCGGCTCTCTGAGGCTTTGATGCCACTGCCGTTTCCTCATGCGACGAATGTATGAAAAGGGATCATTTCCTGGCTAGAGCTTAACCTTAAAGTTAAGAGAAGGCACTGATCCAAGCCCACAATGGCGAAACACAAAAGACGGCGTGATTTCGTACGCCTCGCTCGTTGATAGTCCTGAGTCAAGGGCCCATCCTCTCACTTGTCACCGAACAGCTAACTATCTCTGGTCCTGACCAACAAGTTAGTTATTAATGCAGCGGCAATGCACGCAGACAGGGTAAGACATGCACATCCGTGTGGAGGATTCAGATTCCATGCAGCCGACCTAAAGCAGTGTCGTGAATAGGACAGTCAGTCATACAATGACTCTAGAGATGCAAGGCCGTTGTCGGGTCTTGTCCCAGGAAGTTGGAAGACGGAGTCCGAGCTGAGGCCCAAAAGTAGTTCTGTACGGGCATATCCCGACGGACGCACTGAGAAAGTGGATCTCCATTGGACCTGACTCAGATGCATTCGAAACAATAAAGTTGGTTGTTTTTTTCACAAAAAGCTTTATAGCTGTGGTTTTGGAGACCATCAACAAAGTTGAAAATTATGGCTTTGTAAGGACTTTGCATGCAGCAAAAGCCAGGACACTAGCCAAGCTGAGATAGGATGTTTGTGATGCTTCAACTAAGTGAGGCTTCTTACTTGCACATCCGCATCAATGTAGCAGCGCACGGGCAGTCGGCTCTCGGCCACACCCGGACCACAGTCTAGCTTGGGGGCTCTAAAACGTCCCGCCCGGTTTTCACACCAACACTCAGGAACCGAGCACCCCCAGTAGCCTCACCCGGTTAGTTTCCACCCCCGACTTCAAACAGTGCTTTTATCAATATTCAATATTTATCGACAAGGATTCAGAGTTTTTCAACGACACCATAATAATATATTATTGAATGATAATATAGATTTTAAACGCTTTTTAATTTATATTTAATTCAATAATATATTATCATGGTGTTGTTGAAAAATACTGAACCCTTATCGATAAGTATTGAATATTGATAAAAGCACTGTCCAACACCGCTTCTTGGGAGAAGGTAAGCCGCTCGGCATGGCGTTAATCGACCCAGACTATTTCCTTTTGGAGAGTGACAGGAGCTGCAGTAGCTGGTGGCTTGGGGGACCCTTGTGTAACATCAGCATCCTGATCATCCCGCAGCAGCCACATCTAGCCCAGCTCACAAAAGTCTATCTGGGGTCTGTTAACATTCTTTTTTGGCTGGGGGCTTTCACACCTAGCCATTTTCAACCCAATCACTCTGTCAGCTTCTTTCGGTTTACGGGCTCCTGAAGCCGCTCTCGACCTCTAACCTCAGCGGTTACTCATTTCTGCACCCTGTTTCCCGTTGATGAGGCTCCACAATGTTTCGGCGACTTCCCATTCTGTGTATCACGAATCTCGTATAGCGCCAACCTTTTTCCTCCGTCCCTTGGCTCCAGAATCAATGCTTGGTGACCATGGCTTCCTTCTTGTGCTGAGAGCACAGAAAAGAAATATGACTAAGCCAGGATCTAGGGCTGAGATTTACCAACGCACCCTTTCACTCAGGTGAGGCAGAGAACCTCGTCACACAATACCCGTGAAAGCTGACGGAGCAAAAAGTACAACCATTAAACATGCCTACCAGGGCTTCGAGACTCCCATGAAAATATGTTTGTCTTTATGTGTACTGAGATTTTCACGGGCCGATGGCGCGTCTCCACTGTCTCGCGCGCATTTAATGTTCTCTTCTGCTCGTGACTTCTCTTAAATGCACTCATGTTCTTGACTTCTTGACTTCTTAATCAATTGAAAATTTAGCTGGTTGCTACAGACCAGATTATAGGTCCTGGCATTTACGTCTTAAGTATCCTTTTGTTCTACCTATTTTTCTTGCCACTCCCTCAAGAGTCACCATGTCAGCCAGTGGTGACTTTGGACCAGCCCCGCCCGGTGTCAACCTCGCTGAAAACCAGAATGGCCAAATCTTCGGCGCAGTCATCACTCTCATGGTGATTGGTACTGTTGCTGTTATAATGCGATTTGTGGCTCGAAGTACATCGAATAGCATCTCGCTGGCGTCGGACGACTATCTCATTGTTGCAGCATTAGTAGGATATATTTTCATCCTCAAATATAAATTTATACTAATAATCGTGCAGCTTTTCGCATATGGAACTGGCATATGTTCTTTATTAAGTGAGTACCAGCTTCTTATCTCTTCGAGTATATCCAACGTAATTCTTTCTAGGTGTTGACTATGGTGGTGGAAAGCATCTATGGGCCATTACGGCCAAAGATTTCATATTAATCTGGAAAGTTCGTCTCCACCTTCCCGGGCTCGGACCTCAAGCGCGCTCTCTAACCAGCTACGTGCAGCTTTTGTACGGCTATGTAATGATATACGCCACAGCGGTGACTTGCACCAAAGTCTCCATCCTGTTGTTCTACCGCCGCATCTTCGGCATCAAGTACTCGCTGTACCTGTGCCTCTTCCTCACCATCGGCTACTGGATCACCATCATCGTCACTATCAACGTCGGCTGCCGTCCGCTCGACTACTTCTGGCGCCGCTACACGGACCTGACGGCCGTGGGCACCTGCATCAACATCCCGAAGTTCTTCTTCGGAAACGGCATTGCCGCCATGCTGATAGACGTGATCATCCTGTGCGTCCCAGTGCCGATCGTATGGGGACTGCAGATGCCAACGAGCCAGAAGCTGGCCGTCGTGAGCATCCTGCTACTGGGAAGCTTGTGAGTCCATCTTTCCCTCCTCCATCCCCGCCCCCCTACCCTCGCCCCTCCCCCCAAACAAGCAGTCCCGCCAAGCTGACCTACCACTCTCCAGCGTCTGCATCGCCAGCATCGTCCGCATCGTAACCCTAGAGCGCAACGTCAAGTCGTCGGACCCGACCTGGACCATGTCGCCCGTCTTCGTCTGGTCGTGCGTCGAGCCCTTCATCGGCATCGTGTGCGCCTGCCTGCCGACCTTCGCGCCTTTCTTCCGCCGCTGGTGGGCCGTCGTGCGCACCAAGGGCTCCTCCGGCCCCAAGCAGGCCTACCCCTCCAGCTCCAGCCCTTCCTCCGGGCCCGGTTCCAACCAGCTGAGCGCGGGCGGTGCGGGGGCCGGGCTCAGGCTTAGCAGGAACTGCGCGAAGGGGATTGGGGAGTGGACCGAGATGGAGAGTCCGTTGCGGGATGATGAGGTCGGATTGACGAATGATATTGTGGGTGGGGGCCGGCCGGGCAGTTTCAGGACGAAGGGGAGTGATGAGGAGATGGGGACGATTCGGGTGAAGGAAGATGTGAAGTGGAGTGAATCGCATATGAGGGTGGAAAGCGAGCGATGAGGGGGCTGAGGGAGTCGAAAAAGAAGACCGGGGAATATCAGATTGGATATTGATAGATGGGACAGAAGTTTATAGGCTGGTTATGTAGCTAGTGTTGCCTAGCCTTGAATGTTGTATGAGACTGAGCCGCTAGATGGCGGCATAGTTCTAAAAAAAGGGTAGCCATCAAGAATGGTGAGTCAGACTCCAGTCTTGTAATGTATACACAAATATTTCTCTGGCATATTGCTGGCTAACGTGCAACGTATTCACAAAGTGGAACTTCATTTTCGGTTCAGATATATTGATGATGTCGGTGAAGTTGCCCAGAATGGTAGTAGTCCAAATATATTAAAAATGCGAGGCTTGCGCTCCTATTTCGCATAGAATATTACTCCATAGTTGTTCAAACACATTCAAATAGCCGCCACCCAACCCTCTATCCAACACCAATTACTTCCCAAGGCTTGCCAAATAAACTCAAGAGGCATGAGAAAAATGAAGCGGAATACAAAAAGCCACCCTCAAATTAGCAACCTTCTCTCTGCTACTCGAATGCGGTGATGAGAAGAGGCTTAGGTAACTTCTGCCACCTAGTTCGCCTTGACATTTCGATATCTTATCCGAAGCCCTGTGTCTACCCCAATGATTCTGGTCAAGTGCATCCTGAAATGATATAAGATATCACTCATCAGCTAACTCGTGATGACCATTAAGCTCATCCACTGCTGGATCAAATGCGCATCCCCAGCTGCAGCCTCTCCTTAAAAAGGGCCAAAAAAGGTCGTCAGCTGTGCAAAAAAGCGTATCAGGGGTGCAGTGCCAATATTCAATCCACTCTGTCCGCGCTATGATGAATGGCCTGCCACAAATAGAGCAATCCTGTTGTGCGCTGCCGTTGGTCTTCCGGATGTTTTCGGCAGCATCAAGAACCTGCAGGATGTGGGAAGGAGTATCGGGTGGGAGCAGACTCAGGATCTGGGCGTGAGAGAGATGCTGGGTGCTGACACGGATGGCGAGATCGAGGAGTGATGGTGCGTACATGGAAGACGTATTAGGCAGAGACGCTCCTGGTCCTGATAGGGATGCCGGGAGGTGCCTCACATCTAACGGCAAGGCGGTTGGTGGGATTTGGGAGTGTGGCGCCAGGGTGCCATCGAAGCGGAAGAATGTGACGGGAGTTGATGCGATGAAGGCAGGTTGGTAGTTGTAAGTTGTGATAAATGTGTCGAGTCTACCCCGGGGACCGTGTGATTCCCTGGGTACACTTGAAGGCGAATAGATGACTTCTTCCAAATGTTTCTCCCCTCGACTTTGAAACAGGTTGCATAATTTTTCTATCCAAGCACATTGTTTCTCTAGTTCTTCTAGTTCTTCGGCTAGATCATCACCTGAGAGGGTTTGCTGAAAGTTTGGAGATCTTTGTTTAGTAAGGTTGAGCGTCTGCTTGAGGTAATCGACTATAAGGGCTATTCCCTTAATAGGAAAGGGCCTACCAAGTAGCACACCTTTGTCTCCACGGAATTGAACACCTTGGAATAGAGGATTTGGGCGCACGTTCAATCTACGTAAATTGCCCTTAGGGCCAACTAAGCGCAATAGTTCCCAAGGGAGCCATCGTAACCGATTTCCAGCAAGGTTGAGCTCAACGAGGTTGTGCAGTTTTGCAATGCAAGGTGGTAGCTCAGTAAGCTTGTTATTCCGAAGGCTAAGTACGGAAAGATGCTGCAAGTTCCACAGCTCGGGAGGTAGAGTACGTAGAGCGTTGCGGGATAAGAAGAGTTGCAAAAATGGCGCAAGTGACTCGTAGCGTCCAGGGCTAGGAGCTTCGTTGTTAACGCGAGGATTGCGGATCAATGAGTGTAAAGATTTGAGCGTTGCGTCGGAAATTGAGGAGAGTGATAAGCCACTGCAAAGTCGTTAGGCTGGGTTTTATAAAAGAAACCTTGATGGGTGGTAGGAGACGCTCACGATAAATCGATCCTCTCATCGCCAAGTTCGAGACGGCCCTCGATAACTTGCTGCGCGATCATATCATCTTGTGAGATAAACGAAGGTGTATTTGAGCCTATGGAATTGGCTGCTTCCTCATCTGCATACTCTTCTGTGACCAAGTAAGGATTCTCATGCTGCACACCGTGATTTAAAAGAGTAGTTGAATCTGGAAGAGAATCTTCTGTGTCATCACTTGCCAGCCACACCCCGCTGTCTATATTTCTTGACAGCTCTCCTTTGGTCTTGGCACTCCGTGTTTCTGCAACCGACTCGTGACTCCACCAAGTGCCTCTATACTTTCTCTTCTTCCTATGGGTGGCATAGTTCTCTAGTCCCTCGGCTTCCGGAGGGTCATCACTAGAGAAAACAGGTGGATCGCTGGACGTGTGGGGCGTCTCGCTGTATATGGAGCGAGATCTTTTCTTTCTGAAAGAGAGAGGATATTGAGGAAGGAAGGGAGGGGAGCTCGGTGGCTCTGGTAGGTCGTGACCCTGTTCTTGAGACATTGGAAGGAGAAGAAGAGAGAAGAGAAGAGAAAGAGAAGATGTTGAGGCGGATGAACGCGTCGCGCTATGATCATGTCACGCTTTGGAGAATTAAACATTGCTTGACCAAAGCTTTTAGCCTCGTACGTCATCGAAGCGGTAGGGAGATCCTCTTCTTTCCTAAAACTGCATGATGCTATTATATCCTTAACCCGCTGAAATTCGTCCACGCGTTATCGATAAGAATCAGCCAATTAGATCAACGCAATCAATTGTACGCGTTGTTTGGATTTGGTGTTCTGCACGGACCACTTACTCCGTGGACGCTAAGCGGGCTAAGAGATAAAGACTGGTCGAGTTTCTACTGTGATGTTGACCTAGCTTTACAGCAAATCGATCCTTCCATCAACGAGGATGATGTGTTTATTCACATTCGCGTGCTTCGGCCACTGGGACATAATGGACCATAATTCCACAATTCTATTTTTTGGGCGCAACGATAGCTGCAGGGGAATCTGCCATTAGAAGCGTAAATCTGTAATGCTAAGCCACCAATAGTTCAGCCACCATCCTGGCCCGCTGCTGGAAATAGTTCAACTTGAGCACCCAGGCGACTAAACAACTCAAATTCCATCCTTTCGGCAGCCTTCGGACCATAAAGTATGTCACCAACGACATCAGAGCCGGGCGGGAAGTCATGCTCAAATATTGGCTCGCCAGCACCTCTCATGTTGGCTAAGACAGCCTGCCTGAAGTGCCAACGTAGAAGCTGATCAAGAGGTCGTTGAGGGTTGCTAAGAAACCTCTGATCAAGATGCTTGCCGGCAAAACCGCAATAATTAGGCATAAAGAACATAATCTTATAATTATCCTAAGATTGTTAGTTACTATATCTTTAGGAAATGTAAGTATGCATACATCGGGTTTAATTAGGAAGTCATAGTTATCAAATAATTGGTGTATATCAGTCCTAAGGAGCAACCCGTTCTGCACAGAATTAATGGTTCCTCCTTTCTCTGGCGGAATCGTAATCCAGCGACTGTAGTTATTGTCAATCCAGTGACCTTCATAGGCCAACGGAAAGACATACGCAGCCTCAAACCCCGTATAGAAAAATTCGCCACGATAAGAAGCTACCTCTATCCCTGATATAACGTACCGATGATCTCGCGAACGGACAGCGTCACAAAAGGGTTGGGTACGAGTCCTAGTTTTAAGAGAAATTGTACGGAGAAGCCATGGCTCATTATTAATCATAAAGGAATCTGCTCATCACTTAGCCGCCCAACCATAAAAGGGTATGTATAGAAACCGACCGGTAGCAACAATATAGTACTTCCCAGGTTGAAGTGGATGGTTATCCTTTTCTATTTGGGTATCGCCTTCACCCCGTAAAAAGAAGGTACCTGAGAATATAACAAGAATCTCCACCATCGAGTAGAAGTTGGCATTCGTGATACCTTTGTCGACGAATATACCGCCGAGCACGGTGGCTGTATCGTTGGCGTCGTAGATATAGACATTCCAGAATATTGAACGGAGTCGGGGAGGTACGGTGGAGGGATGGTCGGACGCGGTGGAAGTTGGGGATGACATGGTGGATGCTTAGGACACGAGGATTCCTCCACGGTGCTGTTACTTAACTCTCGTGGACTTGTCCCTCTACGCGGATATAAAATGTTCCGACTCTGCGAATATGTTGAGTCAGAGCGCAGGTAGCACTGTTGAGCTTGTTGTTTAATAGAATTAGATGATTTGTCACTGTCTTAACGTCGATATTCTTTACGAGTGCGCCATGGCTAGACCGGTAAAGCTGGACCGACTAGAGATTAGCTTGCCGCTGAAGTCGACAAACTAGACAATGTTTCCCACAAGGCCGCAAGGGCCTCCTTATAGGTTAAATAGGAAGTAAAAGGCCTTCGACGTTTTTGAGACCAGCGAATATGCGGTGTCATTTTCAAGGCTGAGTTACCGCGATGAGGGGTACGAGGCTGCGGTGCTGGAAGGCACAAGGCTGGCACGGCTGGGTGCAAAATTTCAGGTATATTCCACCCTCGGGGACTGAGCATAGCGCATACTAGAGCTCTCGCAGTGTGGCTTAATTAATTCCCATGTCATAACTCCAATCTTGCAACATCCAGATGTATAGCCTGAGAATCATTACCCTTTCAAATCCCGGCAATACGCCTAAATCCAATATTTGTAATTGTCCTCCCCTCTCCCTCAATCCCCTTGCCTTCCAGTTTATCACCCTGGCTCAGAGCTAACTCTGTCAACACTTTCCCTAAATCTCTCGTAGGACTAACCATATTACTCCACGTTTTCCTTATCACTGGTAGGAGCATTGAGTAGGTCATTGGCTGCTTCGGCATGAACGGATGGATCTCAGGATGTGCGACAAAGTCAATGCCAGCAGGTCGCAAGGAGTATGGCCGGAAATTTGGGTTCGACTTGTGGAGTGCGAGGAGCGCGGCTTCGGCTTGACCTTTGATCTTGCCGAAGAAGGGTGTGAACATTCCTGGCGTTGTGGTTGTGCCTTCGCCCGAGACATAAACAAATGTGAAGGGTGAGTCGGGGGAGAGAGTGCTGAAGGCCTTGGCGGCTGCGAGAGGGTAGTCGTAGGTAATTTTAATGTAATCACTATGGGCATCATTCTGATTAGCATAGGGCATTCACAAGGCATTGAATTAATTGCATATGAGAGCTTGAGGGATCGCATACGGTTTGCTGACTTGGGTAGCGGATATTCCAAGCGCCCATACGCATCCTTGAGCTCCCTTGAGCTCCTCCAGGAGAGCTGTCTCATAGGTGTTGAAGTCCTTGTGTATGATAACCTTTGCTTTTCCTTCGTGCCCTTCCGCCATTGGCACGGGCCGCCGGCTCAGAATAGATATTCGAGTTACTTCCTTCATCGCCAGCATATTCTGAAGAACGGCAGAGCCAACAAGACCTGTAGCGCCGGTGAGTATTAAATGCATTTTAAAGGTGCCGCTAGCAGCCAGAGATATTGGAATACAGAATAGTTTGGAATGATTCAAAGGTTCTTGGGGAGTGGCATGTTGCGATGGAACGTTAGCTCCATTTAACATTCTCTTGGTGTAGCTTACTCAGCGTCTTAACTCCGCGTAAGCCAGAGCTCCTTGACCGCGTTTTGTACGCGAGTGGACTGGCAAGGCTGAACTCTAATGAACTGATTGGCGTGACGATGCTTGAAGTAGCTCCGATTTTCGATCGGCCTTGCTCTTACTCGCATGGCTGGCGTCAGCCAAGATTCAGGCCAAACGTGACTAAGCCAAGGAGTCATTCGTGGCTGAACGCTATTTTCACCATCACTCTCCAGTCATCGCATAGCAATAATGCTTCATGCGACGCAGAATCCAGGAGTTGAAGGAGGTCTATTGTCTGGCGTTGGTGGATGGATGATCCCTACCTGGGAGGCTCGGAGGATCTGTCCCCTGTTGTCCGTATTTCGCATCTCGCGCCACTCCTGTCGCGCAAGATGTCCTCATACATATTTCCTCTAAGTTCATTCATCAAGCCATTCCCGTTTCTTCGTTATCTGTCTCCCATTACATTCTCATTCGCTCATTTTTTCTTATCGTCGAAATGGCCACACAACGCGCGCTAGAAACGCCTGGTATTGTATCCAACATTTTACATCAACTTTCTGAAATGAGATACAGAATCAAACGACAATATAGTCCCGAAGATGCCGTAGAATTTGTCGAATTCCGGCCTACTCTAGTTCCCTCTGTTCTTGTCAATAGACTCTGGGCAGATGAAGGAACCTGCGTGCTCTGGGGAAACTATCCGCACATTCCGGCCCTCGCCTCCATGGAACCGGAAAGGCGCCAGTATTATGCTAATAAAGTTCGCAAGATATTTATTATTAGTCCGCCAACTGGGAGCACAATATCCTTAGAGTGCTTGACAGATCTTAAATGGCCTCTGCTCAGATCTTTGGAAATGGAGGTGGACTTTGCAAGGCATGGGGATCATATAAGATCGATGCTACACTCGAAACTTCAGCATCTTGAGGTCGCAGGCTGCATTAGCGAAGGACAAGAATATTTTAAGCAATTTTTATTGCCTACTATTTTTGTAAGTTTCGTATCTTAGCTTTGTATACGCGCACGTGACCACTATCAATTAAAATAATGCTCATAAATATCTGAAGGGCCTCTGTGAGAATCTAAAAAGCATCCGTTTCGGGCCAGGCGAAGTGGATGTGCCTGAAGACCTTCTGCACTCTAGTTTTCTGCAAGTGCATCTCGAATTGACACCCTCTCTCACCAACATTGAAATCAAGTCGAGCCGCTTTATCGGAAAAGGCCCGTTGTTTTGCTACTTCGGGCAACGGCCAGGCTTAGAAGGCTTAGAGATGGATCTGGAGCCGGGCGTAGATCTTGTGCCAACCATACAAAGCGCCACAGTCCCGCTCTTCCGGAATCTAAAAAGATTAGCACTCATGTCATACCCCGAAGTTGCTCACGCACTCATTAAGCACCTTGGGACTGTGGACCATCTCCAACTAGATATATGTCGGATATCAGAGCAGCCCGTCTGCGATACCGATATTGCTCTGATCAACACCATCCTTAGCCACCTCTCCCACTGCCCACGCCTCCGTCACCTCAGACTCGGTTTCGCAGGCCTAGCAGAGGACTGTCCATCAGAAGCAAATCGTCTCACACTTAGCGGGGCCTCTCTCATCTCGCTCGCCTTCAGCTGCCCAAAGCTGACCCACCTCAACATCTTCAGCCAACCCTCCGCCATCGACGCCTCCTCCATCTCCAGCAAAGACTTCGACTCCTTCTGCGCCAAACTGCCTGACCTAGAATACCTCTCCCTAAAACTCCACCCGCCAACTGCCTCCACCCTATCTGCAACCGCGCTTAAGAGCCTCAGCACATACTGCAGCAGCCTCTCCGTCCTGCGCTTGAAAGTTGTATTCGATCTCTCCGTTCTTTCCATTCCAACAACAGCCAAGCCGAACGTCCTCTTCCCTTGCCTCGAAGAACTTGGCTTCGCTCGGCCGGACGTCGGGGCCGATTTCGAGGATGCGGTCGTCCATGCTTGGGGCGCGGTGCTCGAGACGCAGTTTCCGCGGCTCGAGGTACTGGAGGCGTGGAGTGATTGGACAGGGGAGGGAGACGAGAGTCTTAGCTATGTGGAGCCGCTTGAGAATTCGCTGGGGAGTGTATGGGAGTTTTTGAGCGGCGTGGAGCAGAATTTGTGGGAGGAGGAAGATGAAAATGAGGAGTGGCAGTATGAGGACGGTATACTAGATGATATTGAGGAAGGGGAGGTGGAGGAGTGGGAAGAAAAGGTTATGAGCGGGAATAAAAGGAGGGTCAGCATTTAATGGAGGATAGGGAGCGCGAATTAGAAGTGCAGGAACAGTATCTGGATTAAGAGAATAGATCCTGATCAACAAAAGGCCTTCAGGGGTGGTAATCGTATATATGAGGTTGGCCAGATCAGTCGTTCACATTCCCATACACTGCGATTTAGGGCTGGATGTAAGAAAATGGCTGGTTTGGGCTCTGAATATCGGGAAAGCTTCTTTCATATGTAAATTCACTAAAGGGATGAGAAACGGATCATAAAAAGGCTAATAACATAGGCCGATTTTGTAAGGGATTATCGTTCTTGTATGTGTAGTGTATTGAGATAGAAGTACATCATCACGTGATCTGTGTGATTCTGTGGAAAATTTGGGATAATATTAAGAATTCTGCTTTTATCTTAGATTTTGCCATAGCATTTCTGGGTAATCGCTTTAGTAGTAGGAATCGCTTCCATCCTGACCCGGCGCTTCGGGCTTAGCGAGGCATTGACGATTCATCAATCTCGGAACTCCATCGGCACGCAATTATCGCCTAACAGCTTCTCACTACGCATGGTTCGTAAACTTTAGCATTCTTAGATATACATTTGACAGCGTGCTCCCATCATCTTCCCCGGTGGGCGCCTAAACTCTGCTATCTAAGTCCCTAGAGTAACACCTGAAACACCCTTGTTCTTGTGCTCCTCTCAACCCTGTTACTTTAGTTGACTCCTTCTCACTCTTCCAAAATGAAGTCGGTCCTAATCGTTGGTGCTGGACCGTCTGGCTTGGTGGCTGCGAAGACTCTATTGCATTCCACCCCAGGAAAATTCAACATCACGGTGCTAGAACAGCAGGACCGTGTGGGTGGAATGTGGGCGCTAAGAAAAGGCGAAATAGGCGGAAAAGTTAGCTCTGAGATGTCAACAAACCTTAGCCGGTTCACCGTCGCCTTTTCTGATCTTTCCTGGGATTCTGTAGACTTGGATAGCGATCTCGGTGAAAGCAAAGGGAAGAAAAAGAGTAATCACATTCCAATGTTCCCTAAAGCCTGGCAGGTTGGAAGATATTTGGAAACATACGCGAAGAAATATATACCCAAGGATATTATCCACCTCAACAGCCGAGTGACGAAGGCAGAAAGAATACTGCAAGATGGAGTCAAAAAATGGAAAGTCGATTGGAAGGCACTGTCAGACCAGTGCATGCCAGCCCAGAAAGATTTCGTAGAAAATGCTTCAATACCTCAGAAGGCAGAAGGCTCTCTGTTTCAACGCTGCTATGACTATTTAATTGTTGGAACCGGATTTTTCTCTTCTCCGCGACCATTAGCACTGGAGAAGCCGGAAGATGGAAGTGATCAGCCTTTTTTCCCGCCCAAGATACAACACAGTTCGGAATTTGTTGACCTTGAAAAGCTTTTGTCTGAACGAAGCCATGTCAAAGGTAACATTGTTGTTATTGGAGGTGGTATAAGTGGCTCGGAGACCGCCGCAAATGTTGCATTTCAAATCTCAAATGCGAAACACGCGCCTCTTTCAAAGCAAAACTATGCTAGCTGTAATGTCTACCACGTATTTTCTCGTCCATTTTACTGCTTGCCACGATATCTACCTCAAGATCCATATAGTCCGGAAACTCAGAGCTACAGGCTAACTCCGACGTTCTCACCTCTTGATCTCTGCATGTACAACCTTTCTCGTCGATCCGACGGCCCTATATTCCCCGTGCATGGCCGCATGACTCCAGATAGGGCTCTCAAATCGCATCAATTTATCCACTCACTGCTTGGCGGTGACCAACGAGATCTTGGACGTCCTGAAGTTGTCTACAGTCAGCAGCAGCAAAAGTTTCCAGCATATACTGGGTTGGTTGACATGTATCCCGAGTTCATAAGATCCGGTGGTATTATACCTCTCCGTGGAAGAGTAGTACAGCTTAGTGCCAGTACCGACGAGTTCGGTATTTTTAATCCAGAGGCTGCTAAGAAAGAAGGTACCGTGAAAGCTCTTTCACAACCACCTTGGGATGTATATGCACCGAATGTGAGTGCTCTCCATACTCTATTGCGAATGCACTGCGAATTTCCATACCCATAATACCCACCCTGCGTAATCTTCAAAAACCCTTGCCACATGTCTCCACTGTACTAATACTAATGCACTACAGGAATGTATAATCGATAATGTTATTGGTGTTATCTATGCAACCGGCTTCACTCCCCGCACATCAATTGATTGGTTATCAGAAGAGGTTCGGGGAGCATTGGAGTATGACAAAAATTCTAATCGCTTGCCTTTTCTCTTCCAACGTCATAGCATTTTCAACAACCATATACCCGAACTTGCATTTATCGGATTTTACGAAGGCCCTTTCTGGGGAGTCATGGAGATGCAAGCTCGATTGGTTGCCAGGAAGTGGGCTTCTCCGGATGAACGCGTAATCTCCTCAGACACGTCTGCTGGCGAGACATCAAAAGAAGAGCTTGAGGTGATGCGAGATTTGAGAGATGCCATAATTCGGCATTGCGATGATGTTCCACAGTTCTGGATGAATGATTATGTCGGCTTGGTAGAAGGCCTCGCGCAAGAGCTAGGTGTGGAGCGGAACGATTCGGGTTTCGATAGGAGAAAAGGGCCCTGTATCGTAGCACGATATAATGATTCTGAGTGCGATCAATCTCAAGCTGAGGTAGTTGTGCGCGACCTACGAGATACCATGGAAGCTTCCTCTACTCAAGCCCGTTTTGTTGCTGCTGCTGCTTTTCGCGCAATGCAAGGTATTTGGGTTCTTCGACGCAAACTTGACAGTCGATTAGCTGGATTCCCTTCTGGAATTTTCAAGGGAACGGCGAACTTCCACCCCCGATATCCCACAGATCCCGAGTTTACAGCGGAATATCTCTACATTGAAGAAGGTGTCTTGACAACTGACACGGGATTCACACTCAACGCTAACCGACGCTATGTTTATCGATACGACGAGGTCTCTGACAAGATTAGCGCATGGTTCGTAAAAGATGATGGCAAAACTGTCGATTATTTCTTCAACGAAATGCAATTCCAGTTGCCGACGCCAGACACCAAAGCTCAAGGAAAGGGTTGGATTGCTAACGGAGCTCACCTTTGTGAACAGGACATGTACGAATCTCTCTGCGAATTTAGGTTCAGGGGTGTGAGCTTGGAAACTTTTGGCATCATCTACGAGGTCAAGGGCCCGAAAAAGGACTACACGAGCGAGTCCTGGTATGAAAGGTAACTTTCATTGCTGACGATTTCTTCAATCCCTTGATATCCGGAAGATTGGCAACGAAATATATCATCATACGCAGCAATCTTTCTTTGATAAAATGACTCCCGTACAGTCTTTCTGCGCACTATCTCACCAGAGGGCTTCATTCGCTTCACAAACTAATGCAGATTTGCTCTCACCCATATACAGTTTAGCGGATCTTCGGGCGTCCACACGAATGTTGTAATAGTCGGTACAATCAACTGGAGTGGTCTACTCCCTAGATACGCTTATATCATGATCTTGGGCTTCGGAATTCTACCAAGATCCTCGAAAACCTCGATCTAAATAACTTCCATTTACCATCCTACACGACTTCGAGTAAGTTAGCATGTAATAGTGCGTTGCGAGTACGTATTCGTTGAACTGTTGGTCTTCTTTCTATTACGATCGACTTATTCCGTACCATCACCCACTTTATGTCACACAGTTGAGCACAGCGCAGTGTGAGAATTCCGATCGATGACTTGGTGTGACTCTCCAATCTTTACCTTAGGTCCTGGACCCGTACCCAACCCGTATGCCGTGGTTGCCGACCTGGAATGTGCCACTTTCATTAAGAAGCCATTATTATTCCACCACAGGTACAGCAGCATCTCAGCGATTTCCTCGCCGATTCAAATCGCCGTTCTAATACTAACAAAAGGGACGAGATGTGACGAAAGCCGAGTCCTGGCCGAGCTTTACTCAGCAATACAACTCGAGGAGAGAAGGATTTATCGAATCAATGTCACTAGCGAGATTTTGAGAGTTATGCAGCATGCTAATTACCTCCGCTCGCATCTAATTCGAAATTTATATGGATTTATAGCCTAAGGACCGGGCTGACTTTTTGTCGCTCGGCTGCCCAGGATAATTACATGGCTATCCCTTGATCAATCTAGATTGCCGGGGTTAGCTCCTTGCTCCCCGGTAAAGGACCCCGCAAACTAAGACCCTTCCGAAAACAATCAAATCATTTGCATGGATCTTTGCAAATCAATATGCAAATGGTCCTCCTGATGGTTTTACCTCATGTCTCACTTCGTGGCATGTTGGAAGTCACCCGAAGGATTTTCTGATTCAGTTGCATCTCAAGCTTTCCCCCTTAACCTATACTACCACTAAAACAGGGTCAGTTTTCAAACAGTTTTCAAAAAGTCTTAAACATCCGCCTAGTAACGTGATACGAGCCACCGATTCCTTGCATTCTGCTTCCATAAGAATGCTTTAAGCAGTCACCGTCTTATTGAACATTCCTCAATTTTAAAAACGCAAAAATTGCTCCAACCTATGCTAAATCGTTTCCATTTTCGTTTCATGATTCAGAAGCCGCCTTGGCAGGGTCTGCAGGTTGTTGAGAAATACTTACACATCGGTTGAAATCCGTTAGTATTCATTTCTGGAAAAGTGGCTTGGGGTTACCTACATTAACCTCCTGAGGAGGTCTTTTAGATGAATCTAGCTAACCTCTAGCTCCGGTCTCACCGGTCGTGAAACAGCGCGGTCTATATATTTCAGCTCAACCTCCATTTAATCTTTGGTAGATCGGACTGATTCAGTAATCGCGCCACTGTGTCTCTCTGCCACGCGACTTCTTCACTTATTGACGTTGGATAAGAACCCATTTAAAACGTAGACAGCCGCTCGTCCGTCCCAAAAAATGATACACCTCGCATTCCTCATTTTCGCTGCCTTTGCAAATATCACCGCCTCAATCCCCGCACCCACTGACTGTCCTCGCACGAAGTGCTACACTGCAACAAATGAGTGCGACATGCTATATGGAAGGCGAGTTAATCTCTCACTTATAGGAAGTGCAAAATCTAATCAGACTTGGCAGATTAGCTGTTGGAACGAATGCGGAGATATAGCAGATCGACTCAAGACATTCACAAGCTCGCTTTGCCCGTCATCTATTCCCTTCTCCGCAACCTCTCTCTCTATAGCCGCTGTCTCCTCAACCTTCATACCTACGATTATTTCTGGCCTGTTCCCCAGAACTGGGATCGTTGTTGAGCGGCTTTCAGGGGCTGGGCTAGGTGGTCCACATACTGAATGCACTCCCTTGAGTATCTGTGTTGATGCTATGAATGACTGCGGAGTAAGATATGGTGGGTCAGTATTTTAGCTCCACCAATGAATTAACCTTAGGGGTCGTTTTAGCACTAACGCCTCCCAATAGCTGCTATGATACGTGCCACTCAACATCTCTCACTGTTCCGCCATGTCCTTCTGCGTCCTCTACGCCCGTCTCGACATATGCCATCATTTCCGCATCCGGAGGTAAGACAACATCTACTGCTGTAAGTTCGTGCACGGGGATGTTCTGCAGACCGTGGTAGAGCATTGATTCCTTAGCTAATCTACTATTGTCGATGATTACGGATATGGGAACTGGAATTGTTAATTTTGAAGCATGTTAATGGAATCTTCGTGCAAGAGGAGCAGTATATGTTATGCTATGATATAGTGTAAAAGTAAGCCAGTTGGACTGAGGGTATTCCCAGGATATGTATTGGTACTGTTAACCATAAATTTTCAAAGACCGAAAACACGCTAGCACAATCGAAACCTTGCGCCTTTCAAAGACATCGTTACCATCTGATCATCATCAAGCAGTTCCCACTCTAGAGTTTTCCCATCCGTTTTTTCCACCCTTCAATCCATCATTCCCTACATCATCTAACCATCACCGCACTATTTTGCACCGATTCATATATTGAAAATCACCCTTACCTCTTATCCAACCTCCAAACCACAATCTGCCCGGCAAACCACACCAACGCCGCGGCGCCCACGCCAGCACAAATCAGCCCCTCCGCCGCCGCCACAAGCATGGCAAAGCACCCATACGGACCATCCTTCCGCAAGCCCCACGCGAGGTACCGGTGCCCGATCCAGCGCGCTACGCTCGCGAGCCCGCAGCCGCACATGCACAGCACGACGCGGTTGCCGAAGCAGCCCCAGAGCGAGCCGACGCCGTCGGCGATGGCGGTGCGCCAGAAGAAGACGCCGATGAGCGGCAGCCACAGGGTAGTGCGCAGGATGACGGCTAGCCAGTGGCGCGCTTGGGCGTTTTTCCCTAGGCGTTCCATGACGTCGCGGGCGATGTTGTCGCGGCACGTCTGGCATAGTGGGACGGTGGTGTGTCGCTGGGTGGTGTTGGTCGAGCTGCGGGTTGAGGGCTGCGTATGGGATGCAGTAGGGAGTTTGTGCGTGCGTGGCTCGGTGCGCTCGACGCGGGCGTCGTGAGTTTTCTTGGGGGGAGAGTAGTCGTGGGGAGATTCACGTGTAAGATGCGTACGCGGGGTGATATGAGTGTATGTGAGTTCAGGTCGCAGAATGGCTGGCTCTTCTAGGGAACTAGAAGGGTGTGATGTGTGCCTACCGTAGCCGGCACGTGAAGGAGGCCATTGGCCGGGCTCTGGAAGTGACTCTGGGATTACTGGGATGGGGGCGTTCTCGGCATAGGCAGGCCGTGTCAGATTCAGCCTTGCTTCGGGAGTCCGCGGTCCTAGACTCGAAGACCTCCCTCTCCGGCTCGAGTGACTGAGTTGAGACGGCTTTGATGATGGGACTGAGCGGGTACTTGGTGTGTCATGGGGACTGCGCCCAGCGAAGCTAGCGTATGTAAGCGGCTTTCTTGGGATCCTCTGGGGATATTGAGGAAGTGAAGATGCGTATGATAAGGAACTGCCATAATTTCTTTGAGGTGCTGGACGAGACGGTATTCTGTTATTATTGACAGAGTGTCCGGGGAAGCTGGCTGATGTATATTGGCGTTCGAGGTTGTTGCTATACCAGTCACTGTTGTAAGGAGTTCTGGAAGGAAAGCCATCTTGAGCATTGGCATATGTAAATTGATTTATGCCCGAGTTTGATGCCGATGGCAAAAATTTTGATGCGCGTGTGTCATGGGACTGTGACCTGCGGAGTGGAATTGGTGACGGAGGGCCTCCTATCTCGACTGGGGTTTGCCCAGGGAGATAAGGGTAATCAGGTTGGGGTTGTGGTCTGATTTGGCTTGAAGGAGGATTTGAGGCGAAATTGTGCTCTACATGGCCACCTTCGCTGCCCGGACGCCTTATATTGGAATGATCCTGCAGATCTTGGTCAGGTGGATTTTCTAGAAGGCCCGAGGCGTGTGACACTTCTTTCTCTATAAATGAGACTCTCTTTGATTGTGCTGCGGTTGATGCTGAGCGTGAAGTCCTAATCTGCTCCTGTGGGACTCTCAATTCCAAGTCGCTAGCGCTAAGACTTCGAGGGCGTATGTTCCTCCACTCTACGGCAGAAGCATTTGTCACAGGCTGGGAAGCGGAAAACGGTGAACTAATCTAGGAACCAGGAGCTTAGCAAGTAGTTCTACGGCGTATGAAACGCTTGCCTCAACGGCCGAACGAATCGAAAGAAAAAATTAATTCTTACTGGAGGTATATGCGTTTGATCTTCCTCATCTAGCGGAGTTTCAGCCATGATGGAACTTGGGAGGAGATGGGGTGGAATGCTTTCAGCTATGGCATAATTGGAATGCACTAATCCGCCATTCTCACGTTGTGTCAGTTATTGGTCGAGTTACTTGGCTAGATCCCAGTGGTTATCAGCGCCTGTAAAGCTATGAGCGGAATTGTAGAGGATTGTTTGTATGGAAGAATAGGAAGAAGGGAGGCACTGGTAGAGGAGAGGCGACGGTGACTGTTGAAATTTCCTTCTAACGTTGCTGGTAGCTCTAAACTTTCGCAGTTGTCCCGTCACTACACAACCTAAATTTGCAAGGCAGTCAGGCTAATAACGCTAAAAACAGTCAATTTTGGCCCGCCCGAGAATTATAGTATACATAAAAGCCATGTTCAAGTATTGATCATCGTCAGGTATATTCGAGGTGAAGTGACGGGTGTAAAATTTGGTAGTTTGCGCATTATCTTTCGATAGAGTTCAACCGCTCCACAACCGAGGGAAGTCAGTTGAGGGGCTTCATCACATGTCCGCTAGGAATTTAAGATTCGTGGTGCAAACGGATATGTCGAATACAGAGGTAGCCCAAAAGGCGAAGTCTCTTATGGGCCTGGCAAAGAACGGATGAGGCAAACAGGATATGAAAGTGGAAGAAAGGTGTGTTGACCGCTAATTGGCACCAAAAAGATTTCACCGTTTTAGTTATTTGACCGGGTCTAGTCTTCCTGGACCTAGGTGCCGCTGAAGGCCGCTCTGGGCCCGCTTTTGTCTCGCCGACGGATTTAGCCTCTCGGATTTTCGCGTAGATCTCACACAAAATGTGTAAAATTCGAATTTTTAACCGCTGAGGGAGATTCGAACTCGTGTCGTGTCTTGTAGTCGTTGGTGATTCTCAAAATACGCTCGAAGTCACCCGGCTCGTAACTGTTGACCGCCAATTGACGGCCAACAAGATGAGAGGGTGGACTGAAAAAATAGCACTTTGTGAGATTCATACCATTCATACCGAGGGAGAAATGTGGACCTAAATGTAGCAATTTCGCGAAGAGAGGTGCTTCTAAAACAATCACTGAGAGTCTGATAGGCGGCTATATTGTCTGCTCCGCACACAAAATGAATAAAGCTAATTCGTATTACCATCTACAGGAAAAAGAAGAGGCATCTGATATACCGGAAGTACCTAATTAATCGACCGGAGAAAGCATGCGCTAGAATGGATTCTCAAACGGTGAATGGGTGTTGTACGGTAGGCTAATATTACATCTAAAATTCATATGGCCGAATGGGACGCGCCTTATTTGAGGATGTTCGCGTTGATGAGAGAACTTCGAACGGCATCGAATTCCGTCTTTCCAGTCTGCATGTTTTAAGAAATTAGAGGAATTCTAAACCATTAACCGGTCTCTTTCGTTCAACTGACCGATATCAAGTAACGGATATGACTCTACGGAGGTCGGTCAGTATCAAAACTGGCAAGCATTCTTGCTGACTTACAATGTCGGTAACGTCTCGGTGCTTCTCAAATTCTCTTCTTGCAAACTGACGCATCTCGTTCCTTGTGCTTAGGTCTGAGACAGCTACCAATAATTAGTCCAGTTGTAATGTCTCGCTCACGGGATCCCACCGTACCGGCTGTTGTTCTTACGATATCCCGCCAGAGAGCTATTGCTCGTTTCCCTTGTATGAACTAAATTCATGAGCTTTATCATGAACGCCACGCGAATGTGAAAATGGAATTCCTACATGATCAAGACCAAGAGGTCTTTTCAGGCGGGATGGCCGCTTTGCAGCGGCTGCGGCATAGTTTCTAATCATTTGATACAGCACCAAGCACTCAGCTAAGAGTGCGTCAGATGCATTATATTAGGTACTTGAATCGCATGTTTGAAATAAGATGTTTAAGAGTTCTGCTGATATCATGCCAGCGGTGACGATGATTTTCAAATTCGTTAGAGCGCCGATTTGCCAATACGGTTCACCGCCTACGAGAAACGCCCTGACGCGCTCCGCAGGGTCCACCAAACGCGGTATAATAATGCATCTTCAACCATAACCTTCTCTATATATAACTTAATGAACTCGTTGCCTGCATTAATACAATGGCTATTGAAACGCTTTTTAAGCAGGGAATAAGAAAAGGAGGGAGAATGACACATCGGAAAGCCGCATTCCGAGACAACGGTCAAAACACTGACCAACAACGGGCAAGGCAATGTAAGACCTCAAATAGACGACTATACTGATATTACACTGGAGATCATTCATACCGTCTAACAATTAGCTAGTGTATGAGCTATAGCTGACCCTGTCGTTCAGCCAGATCCCCGAATCGCCTCAAGAGAACCTTTGATCCCGATGAATCAGCCGTATCTCGACCTCGAAAACGACGTGTAGAGGCTCCAATTGAGTTGAACACCAATTCAAAGACACCTGACTCTACCGGGCTCAGTCTCGTCGAGCAGACCAACGCTCTTCCTCCCTCGAAGTTTCGATCTCGTTTCCTACCTTCGAGCTCTTCTCTCCTTGCCTTTACATCGAATAAAGCGGCTCCAAATACTACACCGGCATTTACCCTGGACATAGAGCTGGAGGCTTCTTGTGACTTGTCTGAATCAGACTTCAACGCTTGTTTTAAGCTAATAGAAGAGACATCGTCTCAGGCTTACAGGGACTCGCGGAAGGGTTGGAGACCTAGAGCCAAGCGAAAGGAAATGCAGGATCCCGATATGCGATATCTCCTCGTACGGAAACACCCCTCACCCCAGCCGCCAGTAGAATCGGACGATAGCCCATACCTTGCTCCTGGATTCCTCTCATTCATGATAATCCTCGATGACGACTACGAATACCCTGTCCTTTACATATACGAGATCCATCTGTCGTCGGAGCTTCGTAGCTGTGGACTTGGCGCTCACCTGATACAGATCGCCGAACATATTGGACGAGGAGTGGGAGTGACAAAGACTATGTTGACGGTGTTTACGAGTAATACGGCTGCGGAGAGGTTCTACCGAAGGCTAGAATACTCTCAGGATGAAATAAGCCCTGAGCCGAGAATTCTAAGAAACGGATTGGTGAAGCCTGTCGATTATATAATTATGTCTAAACTCTTGGAGGATCGGGGGCAGTTACAGTAGCTAGCGCGAATAATACTGCAATATTTCTAGAGCTAACTCAGTAATCTGCGCAAGATGCCGACCGTAAAGGCTCTAACAAATCGATAGCTGCTTCAGAGATCATTGCGAAACCCCTTTGGTATTTTTGAGTGGCTGGGTGAGTCGTTCCTGCCGTCGATATACCTCTTAGCTGTGATTCAAGCTACACCACAATACGTCAGACTAATGCAACGTCAATGAATAAAATACACGTAGGTAGATCACCTGGACTGATTTATTACATGTATTAAAACAGCGCCCTCTTCTGACCTTCGCAGTCTAAGTATTCACATATTTCACCAGGCTTCCTTCCATAGACACTCCAAGATCAATAGTATATGCACAGTTACATTTGTATGGCTGAATCCGCGGCTAAGTCATAATTACGCAGGCAAGGGGGCCCGTGCGTTTAGTGACTGGAGGTTGCCCCATATCCACAGTCAAATTTTAATCACCAGCGACGCTGCTTTTTTAACACCCATCAAGCCCTATGCGTAGAGCCTGCTAAGCGCTTTCTACTTATACTAGAATGGCAAGAATCGGCCGTAGGTTAATAGAGTTATTTACGTTTTAAGTTGCGCGCCGCTATTATAAAGCACCCCAAAGCACCCTATTAAACTTATATCGCACTAAAATAAGCCCCTAGGGGGCTATAGATAAAGGCTTTAATAGAACTTATTAGAATTTAAATATAGATAATATATATAACTATTTTAAAGCCTTTCTACCTGCTTAAAGCTATTTATAAAGCTAATTTAGTAAGCACTATATCTGCTCCTACTATAGATTAACCTACTATATAGCTGCCTCCTCGCTAACCTTCTAGGCCTACATAACCTGCTTAATCTCCTTAATAACCTTAAGCTATAAGGAGTACTATTAAACCTCCTTTTACTAGCCAGCCTACTATTGTCATGGGACTACCCCGTAACACCTTGCACACGACCACCCGTTTCTACCGACTTAGCAACCAAAGACCGATTACAATACTGCAATATCCGCAATATTCGCAATATTTACGATATCCGCTTGCAATATCCGCAATATCCGAATATCCGTAACTTCTGCCCTGTGCACTTGTTAACCTAGCAATAAGTAAATAGTATATACCCCTTCTTATACCTTTTTACCTTCTTTCCTTACGCAATGTCTTGACTTTATTACACAGTTTATGTATATAGCTTAATAATATCTACTTTGCTACATATTATTGTCACTTATACTTACTCTGTAATACTATGTTGCGTTAAAAAAAAACCTATACTCCGCCCTGCCCTGCCCTATTTAAAATATAGAACGACCTTAAAGCCCCTATAATAGCTGCTGATATTATATCCGTACTTTAAAAACAATTAGTAAATATATAGAAGTCTTTTATAGACGCCCTTGCACAGAACTAGGCCGCTATAGCTGAATAATAAGCCGAATAAGAAGCATGGCACTAGGAATTGATTGAAGCACTTTAAGAAGAAGTCCGCACCCTTAAGACACTTGCGTTAGGGCCCTAAGACTAAATACTAGCCTAAGAGGCTGCTAACACGCTACCCATAGATGAGATAAAAATGACTAAATCTAGACCTGGCTTGTTGGGTGCGAACCCTAAGCTAGCTGTGGATATTTATCCTATAATTCCGTCTACTGCACTATAACAATCTAAAAAACTATTAAACCCTTTAGTATTTACTGGTAAATAATAAGAGCTCTAATTATTCCTAAGCTGGCTTAAGAATAAGCTAACTAGTAATGCTGACCGTTACCTAACTAAAGCTAACCGACTTTACTACGCCCTAAGTTAACTAGGAGGAGATATAGCTGACCTTATTAAATCTTTCTAGCCGAACTTAGTATAAAGCCTAGTTGTACTTCTTAAAGCTATATATGGTAACCCAAACTGCTAAGCTACCACTTAAAGGAAGATAAACTATATAACTTAAGAAAAGAAAGGTTTCCTAGTATACTTCTCTAAATTTAACCGCTACGTAAAGGAAATAGGCTGGAATGACTTTGCACTAATTAATAGCCTTATTAAATCACTAAGCCTTGAACTAAAAACCTCCTTAATAGGTATAGACCTACTGGGAGCCCTTAATGCCTACGCAAACGTTATTAATAAACGGTATAATGATATACTACGTCTGACGCCAAAATCCGCTCCTTAATATAATATAATAGCCCTATAAGTCCCTGCTAAGTTATCTTCTTAGTATAAGCACCCCAACGCTATAGATATTAACTCTAAGACCCTAGAGTATACCCCACTAGGGTTCTTTAAATAAGAATAACGCATCTAACTAAGCCTTTGCTTTAAATACGGAAGCAAGGCTTATATTTTAAAATACTATTCTATCCCTATGCCTACGTCCTAAAACGATTTAAGAATAGCTAACACTAGTAGCTGTTTACTATACTGATTTTCTAGTTACCGTTCCTAATCTTTATCTAGTTTTAGCCCCGTATCTAGTAAATACTACTTATAAGGATAAAGCTTTGGTATATAATTACCCTTAGGAACCCCGCCCTAATTGCCTCTAAAAGGAAGGTCCTAGAGCTAAGTCGCTCTCTAGGACGGCTTTGTTATAAAATTTTATTAAATATATTAGATGTTACAAACTCCAACTCTTAGGACTATAGCATAACTATTAACTACTATCTTTAACAGAAAGATTAATAGGCTAATACTTAAGTCCTAATTAACATAGGAGCTAGCGGCATAGGATTTATTAACAAGATCTTTATATAAGATAGTGGTTTTACCCTAACCCCCCTTAACTGGCATATTAATATATTTAGATTTAATGGCAAACGTACTGTCTTAGAGCGTATTACCTATATAGTAGTCTTAAGACTCTAATACCTAAACCATAAAGAATAGATTAAGCTTTTTGTTACTACCTTAGGCCACCTAGTAATTCTTAAACAACCCTAGGTAAAGCTATATAAAGTGGTTATTAATTAGGATAACCTTAAGCTCCTATTTACTACCTCTTATTATAAGCAGGAATGCTCTATAACTTACTACTCTAAACCTAAACTAAAGCCTAAGATTTCTACTAATGTCCGCCCCGCGTTTAAGAAATCCACTAGATTCTACTAAGATAAGATATCCGCCGACGTCTACTAAAGATCTAGAATATCCGCTAATGTCCGTTAAGGATCTAGAATATCTGCTAATGTCTGTTAAGGATCCAAAATATCCGCTAAATCCTAAGAATTAATTTTAAGCACTGTACCGCCCTAGACTAAGTAAAGGCTTAAATATACTATATGAGTATACTAAAAGAACTGGTATTCTACTATAAAAAGGATACTTAAAGAACCTAAACCTGAATCCAATACTGACTCCGTACCTAATACTAACTCTATACCTAATACTAAATCTAAAATTGAATAAGGAACTATATAAGAAACTATAGATAATAAGAGCTTACCTAACACCCTAGACATCTAAATAATTAGAGCTACCCTACTGGCGCGACTTGCTAGGAAACCTAAATATATAATCTACGCCGTTATAATGGCTGATATTAAGAAAGCCTTAGCACTAAAGAAGCATACTAACCCCGCCACAAAAGTACTATTATGTTACCATAAAAACCTAGATGTATTCTTATAAAAGGAAGCTAATAAGTTAGCAGAGTACTAACTGTATGACTATAAGATTAAACTCAAAGAAGGAAAGCAGCCTAGATTTAGACCTCTATATAGAATGTCCTAAAATAAACTTTAGGTGCTATGGAAGTACCTAAATAAGCACCTAAGTAAAGGATTTATTAGAGCAAGCTTATTGCCTATAGCTGTACCTATAATCTTTATTAAGAAACCTGGTAGCGGTTTACGCTTCTATATAGACTACTAAGCTCTTAACGCTATTACTATTAAGAACCAATACCTGCCCTGTTAATTTAAGAAACACTAAACCAATTAAGTAAAGCTTATTACTATATAAAACTTAATCTTATCTACGCATTTAACCGCCTCCGTAATTATAAAAGGAGATAAATAGCTTACCGCATTCTATACCCGATATAGATTATTTAAGTACTTAGTGACGCCATTTGGCCTTATAAATGCCCCAAGTTTATTCTAGTACTTTATAAATAATACCCTACGCCCTTGTCTAGATATCTTCTATACTACTTATATTAACGACATCTTGGTATATAGTAATAACCTAGCTAAATATTGGAAATATGTTAACCTTATCCTAGAAGCCCTATGCGGAGCTAGCCTATAATTAGATGTAGATAAATACGAGTTCTATAAAACGGAAGTTCTATACCTTAGACTTATTATTTCTATAGACGGTATATAAATGGACCTAAAGAAGATTAAAGTAATTGTGAACTAGTAAGAACTAAAGAACGTTAAGGACGTAAGGGCCTTTATAGGATTTGCTAACTTCTACTAACGGTTTATTAATAACTTCTCCGCCCTAGCTTTACCCCTTATTGCTCTAACCTAAAAGGATAAAGCCTTTATCTTTAATAAGAAATATAAGAAAGCCTTTACGTATCTAAAGGTTATGTTTACTACCGCACCTATACTTTAACACTTTAACCTAGACCAAATAAGTGTTGTAGAAGCTGACTTATCCAACTACGCTACTAGAGGCATTCTGTCTTAATATAATAAGGAGGGAGTATTGCACCCTATAGCATACTTCTTAAAATAACTAAGCCTAGCTAAATGCAATTATAAGATCTCTAATAAGGAACTACTAGCTATTATTAGATGCTTTAAATAATGGCGACCTAAGTTAGAAGGCGCTGGATTTCCAATTAAGGTTCTTAGCAACTATAAGCACTTATAGTATTTTATAACCACGAAACAGCTAAGCCACTATTAGGCCCGCTGGTTAGAATACCTATCCTGTTTCTAATTCTCTATTATATACCACCTAGGTATCTAAGGCTAGAAGCTTAATGCCCTAACCTAATACTTATAAGACATGCCAGCATAAGAAGAAGCGCGTGCTTACCATAATTAAACCCTACTTTGCCCTAAACTATTTAATCCTCCTACTAAAGACCTTATAGTACATGTCCTTAAAACAACTAATTAATTAATTGAACAAATTATAGTTAATGAATATTTAAATAACAAGTTTATCTAAGAGACGCTTAAACTAATATAGGACGGCGTTAGATATTTAAAAAGGATCTCCCTAAGCAAGTGCGAAGCTTATGGAAACCTCCTATACTACCAGAACCGTCTAGTTATACCTAATTATAACGAGCTTAAGCTTAAGCTCCTTAAACATATATATAACCTACCAGTAGCTGGTTACCCGGGCTGAGGAAAGACCCTAGAACTACTCCAATAGGAGTACTACTAGCCAAACATGCATAACACAATACAAAAATACGTCGCTAGTTGCCATACTTGCCGACGAGCTAAAGCCTTATATGAAACGTATAATGGCCTCCTAAAGCCACTACTTGTCCTAGACCAAAGATAAAAAGATATCTTAATTAACTTTGTTGTTAAACTCCCTAAAAATAAAGGCTGTAAGAATATTATAGTAGTTGTAGACCAACTGTCTAAAATGAGACACCTAATTGCCTACCCCAATATGTTAATACCTGCCGTCGCTTAACTATTCCTAGATTATATATAGAAACTCTACAGACTCCCTAAAACAATTATCTCCAATAAAGGTGGCTAGTTTATCTCTATATTCTAGAAAGAACTAACTACCTAACTCCGTATTAAAGCACTGTTATCTACAGCATATTACCTAGAAACAGACGGTTAAATAGAATGTATAAATACTATTATGGAATAGTATATTTGGATATATACGTCGTATTTATAAGATAACTGGATTAACTGGCTTGCATTTGCCAAGTTTACCGTAAATAACTCCGTCTTAGAAACCATAAAGGTCTCCCTGTTCCTGGCTAACTACGGCTAGTATCTATAAATGGGGTTTAAACCTTTTAGTAATGTTCCTCGCCCTGCTTATTACGCCTTATAAGTTATAGAAGTAAACGAATTTGTAGAAAAGATAGAGGAACTACAACAGTTTCTTATTAATAAAATAACATGGGCCTAATCTGTCTATAAAGCCGCAGTGAATAAGAAATAAACCCCAGCACTGGCCTATTAAATTGGTAACTTTGTCTGGCTAGATATAAAAAATCTAAAAATAAAGCAACCGACTAAGAAACTTGATTGGAAGAACGCTAGCCCTTATAAGATTAAGAAGGTTGTCTCCTCTTACGCCTACTAACTAAAGCTCCCTAATACTGTTAAAATCCACCCTATATTCCATATATTAGTCCTCTGCCTTACTGCCCCCGTATTAGACGCCTTGCCTAGATAGATCTAGGACCCTCCCCCACCAGTTAAGGTAGATGGTGAAGATAAGTACTTTATTAAAAGAATTAACGATATTAAGTACGATAAACGGAAACGCCAATATATATATCTCATAAAATGGAGAGGCTATATTAAGCCCTTATAGGAACCTGTTGACTCCGTAGGACTTATATAAGCCGTAGAAGACTTCTATAAACTCTACCTAGAACTACTATAACTATATCTTGTAGGAGCTCGAGTTTAAAGGGGGGGTACTATTACGGGACCACCCTGTAACACCTTGCACATAACTACCCGTTTCTACCAACTTAGCAACTAAAGACCGATTACGATACTGCAATATCCGCAATATTCGCAATATTTACAATATCCGCTTGTAATATCCGTAATATCCAAGACATCTGCAATATCCGCAATATCCGAATATCCGTAACTTCTGCCCTATGCACTTGTTAACCTAGCAACAAGTAAACAGTATATACCCCTTCTTGTACCTTTTTACCTTCTTTCCTTACGCAACGTCTTGACTTTATCATACAGTTTATATACGTAGCTTAATAATATCTACTTTGCTATATATTATTGTTACTTATACTTACTCCGTGACAACTATCTACTACCCTATTTAAAATCTAGCGCTACTATAGAAGAATTACCCCCTAGCCCTTTAGTCCACTTATGCTAAAGGGCCTATATAGAGTTTATTATATAGCTTATATAGTATATAGGAGGAGACCCGGACCTAGGCTCTAGCTAGGACTACGGCTCTAGCTACGGCGGTAGTAGTAGCGGCTATTGCGGCAGTAGTGGCAAAGCTATATAAGAAGGAGAGCCTATAGCACTTACCTAAGCAGACGTATATCTGCTAGATTCTATAATAGATAGAGCTAAAGGGGCCGCTTCTATAGGCGGACGTAGGGGGTTAGTAAACTAGTATACTACTACTATAGCTAAAGGGGGTTCTAGTTAAAATATAAGGCCTCTAGATATTAATAGTTAAAGCTATAAAGACTAGGCTCCCTAGGACTTATCTAGATAGTCTAATAAGCCCTTAAACTTACTAGCTATTTGCTTATTTTTAGTATATAGAGCCTTTAATTAGTTAATAAGGAGTAGTATAGCCTAGTAGAAAATTAATAGCTAGTTTAGGCTCCCCTCTTCTTATAGGTAGGGCTTTAGCTCCTATATAAAGGCCTATACCTAACTATAGTACCCTACTAACCACTACTAACTTGCCTGCATATTACCTTGCTTACTAACACGCTTACCAACTTAGTTAATTTTCCCTTTATTGTCTACACCTTTTATATATATATACCACCTAATTTCTATAGATTTATAATTAAGCTACTTAGTTAATTCTCCTATACTTGCACTGTTATAGTTATAACCCTAAATTACACTACCTACTAACCAATTAATCGGATTACACTACCTATTACACTATCCAATTAATCTATTACCTTATTTAAGAAGTCACTACTTCTACTACCTTTATAAGTATTTTAAGCTTCTTCTAGGTACCGCTCTTATACTTATAATTACTTTTAAATTAAATAACTAGTCTATAGCCGTTACGCTATAGACAACCTCTACTACTACTAGTTAAATAGATAATTAAACCCAACCAACAAACGAACTAACGAATTAAATTGTTAAAATAAGGTTTCGCTAAGACGCTAACCTAGACCCTACCTAACCTATTAAATTTCTAAAAATGACAACTATAAGCGAATTAAAAATTAATGTTATCCTTAACTAGCCATCTAATTGGATGTAATAGTTCTTTATTATTTAAGATACTGCTAAAACCAATAAGGTATAGCAGTATATTAACCTATCTAAGATAAAAGATAAGCTTTTAAAGCTAGAACCTCCGAAACGACCTATACTAAAAGACGTACTACCCACTACTACCTTAATAGCTTAACTAGACCAAATTAAGCTTACTATATATAATTAACTCTACACAGAGTATAAAGACGATCTCTATATATATTAAAAGCAAGAGCAGGCTATTAGTAATATTAGTAGACTACCTTCCTCTTATTAACGGCCTTAGCACGGTATATAAACGGCTTTAAGCATTAAAGACTACACTAGCCCCTACTACCTTAGGTTAAAAGCACAACATCCTTAATTAATATACGGCTTTTAAAGCCTATAATAAAAAATAAAGCATTAATAAATAGTTAAATAACTAGCGGAACGTCTATAAGCTGGCTAAATAATTAAAGCTACTAGACGTATAAGGATTCAGACTACACTATAATTTTATTTAAGCTATTAAGCCTATCTCTTCTAGTTTTACTAGAGCACTAGAAGTAGACCTAATTAGAAAAGAATAGAAAGATAAAGAAGCCCTATCTATTATTAATCTTATTAAAGAATTTAAGGAGCACTACTATATATAGTAAATAGCATTATCTTCTTTTACCACAACTGCCAACCACTCTACATTTATAACACTTTAAAATAATTCCCCTATCTTACTAATAAAGACATACCTTTATAGTAAAGAGTACCTATTTTAAGAATGCTAATATCTAATTAAGAACCTAAGACCCTATAGGTGGGTACCTAATAAGAAAATATAATAATAGATTAACAAAAAGCTTATATAATATAAGAGACTTACTACTATTATTAAGAAAGCATAAAAGGAGGCTTCCTAGAGGATGCCTATTACCGCTGCTAATAATTAGATTATTAAGATCTAATTTACTCTTTAAATATAGTCTCCTAAAAAGCTAGGGAGGACACCTTTAAGTATAGTCTCCTAAAAGGCTAGATATATCTTTAAACACAGTCTCTTAAGAGGCTAGAGAGAACATCTCTTTAAATATAGCTCTATATTTAGAGATATAAAGCTAGGGAGATATATTTTTAATAACTATTAAACCCTAAACTCTTTTTTTTACGCCTATTTTAGTATAGTTTTTACCTTTATTTATTTTTTATAGCTTTAACTGCACCGTTAAATCTAGGGGGGTATATAACCGACTATAGTACCCTACTAAACCACTACTAACTCGCCTGCTTATTAACTCGCTTACTAATACGCTTACCAACTTAGTTACTAACTTAGTCACCAACTTAGTTAATTTCCCCTTTATTGTCTACACCTTTTATATATATATACCACCTAATTTCCATAGATTTATAATTAAGTTGCTTAGTTAATTCTCCCACACTTATACTATTATAGGGCCTTATATACCTTATACTAAAAAATAGGGTAGCTCTATACTAGATAGCTTAGGAATATCTTATAGAGGGCTACTAGGTCCTATAAAATGACCTTATAAAGGTAAAAGAGAAGGCTTATAACCCCTATAGCGGCAAGGTTATTAATCTAGTATAGCTATAGGCTAAAACAGCCCTTCTATTTATCTAGTTCGGGCTATATTATTAATAGCAGCGCATTAGGCGGTATAATATCTATACGGCGGATTTTAAAGCAGCCTATTTATAAGGGGTGCCCTACTATTAACCTTATAAACTCTTATAGGAGAGAGTTTAAGTAACAGCCTACTATCTACTTTTAGTTTTACCTCCTAGCGTATTAAATCTAGTCCTTACTAACCCCCTTTAGCTCTACTATCTTAGCGCTAGCGCTCTACCTAATATATATCTTCTTCTCTAAGAAGACACCAATATACTAAAAGGCCTTTATAACCTAATCTTATTATAAGTTATATAAGAGGGCCGCCTTGCAGTCCCTTATACTGCTTTTAATTAGGTATATATTATACTATATTAAGTACCTACTAAAGTTTAGAAATGGCTTAGTACTAAAATCCTAGCAGTATAGGAGATAAAAGGCTAGCACACTAAGTATATAAATAAGCGGTCTCCTATTCCGTAGGGCCCTAATAGTTTTAAGATAGCTATACTAGTTCTACTTGCCTATACGCGTAATAAATATTAAGGGTATATAGCGTATAGGGCCTTTACCCTTAAACTTAAAAGTAAATAGATTTAAGATCTTAGTAGAGCGTCTATTACTGCCGTAAGTAAGCATATAGTAGCCTAGTAGGATATTAACAAGTGTGTAGAAGTAGCACTCTAGGGATAAGATGGCGCCCTTAATCCAAAGCTCGCAGTAGACGCTTTAAAACTCCTCCTTAGTATAGCTATTAAGAAAGGTATCTCTGCCCTTATTAGCAAACTGCTCTTTCTTATACTGCGCGTCCCTCTACTATAGCGTCTTTAGGTACTCCCTAATACTATCCTCCCATAGAGATAGGTAGCTATTTATTTTATAGCTTTCTATATCTAATAGAGGTCTATTAAAGCGGTAATATAGCTATAAACTAACCGCTATAAGAAATACGTCTCCTCTTAGGGTATGTTACTATTAGCTTTACAGCTCTTCCCTTTTAAGGGCTGGGCTATAACCTCCTTAATAAGAAAGAGAAGTAGCTTATCCTCTATAATGGTATTGCTATTATAGTACTGCTTCTATTTATAGAAGGCCTAGAGCTAGATAACGTGTTAGCCGTGGGGCGTAATAGGGGTATTATATCCTTACCTTAAACTCTCTCTGCTTTAGTTTATATATTAAAGATATATTCTTAGGCCTAGTAGTATATATAAGGGCGAGGACATGCTGGGCGTTAGCGCGTAATTTAGTATTGTTGGTAATATTAATCTCTACGCGGTTAGTTAGCGCCATCTTATATAGCAGGTATAATAGTAGACGTACTGCCGCAATCAAGAATTAGGTAGGGAGGACTTTTTTATATATACTTAAGGCCCTAATGGCCCTAATTACCGTATGGTTGGCGTCCATCAGCGGCTTAATTAGCAGGTGGTCTCTAATACGCGTATTTTTACAGCTTGGCGCTCGTGGCGCTATAAAGATCCTCGAATCTGACCTAGGTGGCTGGCTAAACACGTGATTTCCCGGCTGACCGAGGATAAGCCGGGCCTCGCATACCAGAGTAGTTGGCGCATGACTGCTTACGGTCAGTGATGGAACTGGATTGGCGTGGATTGGCGGCAGCCTTCAAATCCACGCCAGCTGATGTAATCCTTGGCGGCACTCCAGGAGCGCTGCTGGATATCCAGCTGTTAGCATAGAGGTCTTGGCACAATTTTAGTGTTGGATAAGGAAGGTAGTGGGTGGCGAATATTATGAGATTGACTATATTACTCCTCCAGCTCGTCCTTCTCGTCCCCCTCTTTAGGATTGTTGCTATCCTCGAGCGGTATTACCTCGCTTAATGCGTTGCTGTCGTCGTCGACGACCTCGATAGCCGCGAGAGTCTCTTCCAGCGGTGACAGCTGCTTGCTCCGCGGCGCCTTAGTATAGCGAACAATACCAAGGGAGAGGTGGTGATAGAGGTTGGTGGAGGGAGGAACGGTCTTATTAAGGGCGACATTATGAGCTGTTGGTAGGGTGGTGGACATCTACAGGAGCTTCCTGTAATCACGTGATAGCTTCGCTAGTATATAGATTCGTTCTTGGTGACGACTCCGCACACTACAGTCAATTGCATGACCAGCTTCACCCCCCCCTTTAGCGAGCGCTGCGAAATTTTAAATTCGGTAACGTAGGTTATGGGCTTTTGACGGTTGGGGGGGTTTTAACGGTTTTTCCTTACCGCTTGCCTGTTTAAGCTTAGGGATTTATACTACCGCTTTAAAAATTAAAACATTTAATTCCTCAATGCTTAATCTATATTTAAGAAATTTACCACTAACGCTACTATACCCCGCTGGCCTTAAGAACCTAATACGGACCAGAGGATTAAGTTAGCAATCGCTGGCTTTAAAAATAGCCTCTATAAAAGCCGGGAAGATACTATAAAGTCTTACGGCATTAACCCAAATATATTACGCAGGCGACTTAACGGCAAACATAAATTTTATAAAGTTGTGCATACTTACTAGTAGCAACTACTACCTCCTACAGAATCTATAGTTATGTGATAGTATATATATCTTATCCCTTGCACTAATAACTGCGTCCAATAAATTGTGGCCCGTGCGCACCAATTAAAAGGCCTGCTTGAAGGGAAATATTGGGGAAGTATTAAACGTGCGCGGGCGTGATGTAGAGTACCTAGAATTTCTCGCACGGGCCACTTATTATTGGCAGTCATCAGTGCAAGGGATAAATGCCGGCTTTTCTACTCGAATTTAAACGACCTAAGTTATTGTAACTAAGATTCTGTAAGGCTATTGCCCAGGTGTACGGTAGGGAGCAGGCAAGCCGAGCATGAGTCACAAGGAGAGTCGATGGAAGAGGACGATATGGTAAAGAGTAGGTATGGCAATACCTCGTACGGAGAGAGACGAACCGATGAGGAGGGAAAGGGCTGCAGGCCTGAGGAGCTTATAAGGAGGTGCCAAGGGCTAGCCGAAGGCTAGCCTTGGCAGCTCCTAAGAGCCCTTGGGCGTGCACCCAAGTAAGGGTCCAAAAGATCCCTTATAGATTCTTAAAGAATAAGCAAGAAAGCTTCCTCCTTATTAACTACTACTACTACTAGGCAAAGTATAGATAACTGCCTTTTTTACTTACCAGAATAAGCTTCGCGTTTGCTACGCTTAATTACTTAATTAAGAACGTGCAATTACTGGTAATAATATTACCATAATTAAGGCCTTCTTTAATAACTATAATACTATAATTTAAAACTATAGAATTCTGCTTAAGGATTAATATAATATAGATAAGACTGGCTATGCTATAGGGCTTACTCTAAGTACAAAAGTAGTAGTTCTTAGAGGTAGAAAATAAGCCTTTTAAAACGGTAGACGGCTCCCGCAAGTAGGTAAGTAAATTAGCTATATAGGAATGGGCGGTAAAACAATTCCACCTTATATTATTTTTAAGGGCAAGTAATATATAGATTGGCTATAGTAAATAGCTAAGGAAGCTATACCTGGCTATACTATTAGAATAACTAAAAATAGCTAGAGTTTATAGAAATAAGGCCTTAGTTAGCTAGAATACTTTAAGTAATATACTTAATAAACTAAATAGTGGTAGACCTTAAATAAAGAGGTTAATAATAATTTTAATTTAAACGGCTACCGCCTATTTATAATAGATAGTTATATAAGCCATATTAATCTTAAATTTATTTAGTTTTATAAGGACTATAGGATTATACTAATCTACCTTCCTCTATATATGACTTACCTACTATAACCTCTTAATTTAGTAATATTCTTACTACTTAAGTGGGCCTACTTGCAGAAAGTAGATAAGTATATTACTTTAGGTATTATGGGCCTTAATAGAAAGTAGTTTTTTAGGATTATTGGCGAAATTTGGTTAGAGATCTATACTGCTAATTATATTAATAGCGCCTTTAAAGCTATAGGCCTCTACCTATATAATCTAGAATATGCCCTTAGCCGCTATAGAAAAAGCAATCCTATTCTCTTCCTTATACCTCTACATATAGATAAATTAGCATTATTACTATTCTCTTCCTTATATCTATAAACTCTAATAACCGCTAATAACCGCGCCTAATATCTAAGAACAATTACTAACCCTAAAACGTTACTAAAGGTAGTTAAAAGCTATATTTAAAAGCTTATTAAGCGGCTATAATTATATAAAGATTAAGAGGTGTTACTTAAGTAGAAAAATAAAAACCTTTGCTATAGCGTTATAGAGAGAAAGAAAAGGAAGAAGGATAAGAAGATAGTACTATTAATGGCAATGGTACTTACTACTAACGCTATAAAGGCGATTGTCGCTACTAGAGAGGCTATAAAGAAAGTTAAAAAGAATGCTAAGGAATAAAGGAAGCGATCTAAAATTAAGTAAGAGGAGGTAGTAATACTCTATAAGGAATAGGTTAAGGCATAGAAGGAGGCTTAGGCTGCCGTATTAGAAGCAAAAAAAAAAGGCAGAGTAACACTAGCAGTAGTTTTAAGTAGCGCTACTAGCGTTAAAAAAGGCATAAAAAGCTTTAAAGACTATATCTAAAATAGTAATAAAGAAGACAGCTAAGATATAAAAGGAATTTAGGAAGTGTTAGGTAAAACCTAAGCAGATTGTATATAGCTATAAGGCATAGGCGACTCGCATACAACTCGCCTATAAGGTATGTGCGCTGCATATACCTAGGGAAACCCCTTCCTTACCTTATACCTTAGACTCCTCCTTCTCTTCTCAAAAATTTATCTATCTATACAATATACCCTATTATTCCATTATTGAGCTCCCTATCTATATATAATAGGCGCTCCTAAAAGGTATATATTAGATAAGACAGATAAAGGTTTTACTAATATCCCACTAATGTCCTAGAGGAGACATAGTTAGATAGATAAGAGGTAAAGGGTTTTACTAGTGTCTTAGAAGGATTATAAAGGGAGCTAGTTCTCCTCTAGAGAAGAACTAGCAATTAGTCTCTAAATAGAAGAGGTTAGAAAGTATTTGTCCTTTAATATATAAAGCTTATTCTACCTTTAACTTACCTTCTACTTATCTATAACTTTTATTCTATACTATTAATGTTACAGACGCTTTAAGTACAATGTTATGACTACTTGGAGAAGAGTTGGAGGAAGCTAGTTAGTTAATAAGAGCATGGTCTAGGATGGATCTAGTAGAACTATATAACGAGGAATGGTAACTAAGGTCACGTAATATGATCTATATAATCTGTGTAATCTGTAAGATCTGCAACAGAGTAAATAGAGTAGACAGAGCAGATGGAGCGAGGACTTTCTTAGGAGTATGGTTGTGTATTTAAGGACCCATAGTCCCTACCTAGATAGTTCTCTTCCTTATAGTGAATCTTAGAATATAATTAGAGTTAATCTATTAGGCAACCACTCTACCAGTTGTTATTTGTACTGTTACATTATTAACTTCTTGTTTACCTACACACCTAGCCTATTAATAAGTCTATTGTAGTTCTTGCTATAAGGCTCCATTATATATTTACTACCTAAGACTATAGGAATTTAAAGCTAAACTGCTACACTAATACAAGATCTATGCACTAGGAGACCTATAATGGTTTCTAGTATAGTGGTGTAATTTAGCCCCCTAAATTTAACATCTAGATTAGGTATAGCTTTGGGAGAGCCTAGGCCTTCCATATATTTTATATAGATCGGTCTGGAGCCCTAGAGTCTTTAACAACTTAGACAGGACGGAGAGATACACGCTTTTCCTTTAATACACTCTTTTTTATATTTTTTTTTACTAACTGCTTTTCTACTGGCTAATTACAACTAACTGACTAACTAACTATACCGTAACTTCCTGTCTAAGAGAGGTTAAACCCTCCTATATATTTTATGGCATTCTATATAGGGATGACGGCAAGCTCTTTAATTAGAAGTCTGGTACTCTATATATAGGAAACGTATAGGAACAATCTAGAATGATCTAGAACTATAAAATAGAAGGATATGCGGAAAAGGAGGCGAAGAAGTATGGATATATTAGTAATCGGTACGCAGCCGCCTTTATATAAATAAATTAACGATATATACCAAGCTCTCTATGCGGGAATAGCAGTCGGCAAATGGCGATGGGAAGGCAAGTACGTAGTACTATAAGACAGAGGATAAAAGAGAGGACTATAGTACACTAGGAAAGGCAAAGAAAAGTCTTCTACATTTTATTTACTATATTTACAACAGCCTATATAATTATTCTCGCATTTATAGGAGCTGCCTTTAAATTTATAGCAATAATGGCAATAGTACTAGTAAAAGGATTATTAGGAATATTAGGTCTATTCTGTAATAATAGCAAAGGCGCTAAAAAGGGAGAGGAAAGTAAGCAGCTTGTTAAACCACGAAGCTCCCCTAAATAAGGGCATATAATACTAACCCTAACTCCCGTAATGTTAGGGACTAATAACCCTTAATAGACTAAGGATAAGGATTACAATATCCACCTACTTATCTCTAGAGAAACTATAGGTCTGCTATCTTCTACTAGACCACTAATAGAACGAGATAAGGTATATGTTATGGCCTAGCCTATACTGGCTTTAGGAACTCCTAGGACCCCTTACTTTATGGGATAAAATATATCGCAATTTATTAAATAGTATGAGCGACTATATATCCAATATTATGTTACAGATAATAAGAAGTATTAAGGACTTTTAAAGTATTATAACTATTGAATAGGGACATAGATCTATAGCCTACCTAAGTTTATAATTAGAAACTAGATAAAACCTATAAAGAAGCTTAGGATAGACTATAGAGGAAGTAATTACTTTTAATAAGTTAAAACGGTAGAGTTCTTAGAGGCTTATATACTGTAGTATAGGAATAATCCACCTAGTAGTGTACGTGAATACTGTAGGCAGTTTATGTTAATCTCCTAAAAGGTTACTAAGGCTAGTAATTTAGAAAACTATAAATAAGGGTACTAGTTTACAAGGGGACTCCCATTTAAGTATTAAAGGTACACTATAACTAAAACAGGAGCTAACCTAGATAGATAAGAATCCTTTAACTTCTATCTAATAAAGAGAGCTATAGAAGACAGGCTTAATTTATATAAGGGCGCAGATTAGCTGTTAATAATAAATCCTAAGGAGTAAGGCCTTTGTTAGCTAGTTGGATAATTCTATAATTAACAACTAGCTATAACCAACTAAAAAAATGCTGCTCTTTAACCGCCTATAGTCTCCTAGCTAAGTAAGTCTGCAAGCACCTATTAAACGACTTAAGAAGTAGATCCCAAACTAGAGAAACTTACTAATTAGCTCCGGAAGCTTAATTTTAGGACGGTTAAATTAGTAGGCATTATGTTTTTAATGCCGTTCCTAGGTAGGATTTGCTAAGATCTAATATGGTATATATAGCTCCTAAATAGGGCATTAGTATATTAAAAACAAATAGGCCTAAGGCCGGCGCTAAATAATAGACTATAGCCGCCCTATAAGGGAGCGCTATAAGAACAATATAAGCTGGGTCTAAGAAGGTATAGAGGGCCAGAAAACTTTAGCGCATACCTAATATAAGCTTAGACGTGTTATAGATATGGGGGTTCCCACTATTTTATTAATTAGTGTCTACAGCTCTAGGAATTAGTTTATTATAGTTTTATATATATAAATAAGAATAACTAAATCTGCTCTAGAATATATAAGCGTCTAGGAAATATAATTCCGTATTTACTAAGTAATAATTAGATTTAGTTCCTTAAAGACTGGGTAAGGTAAAATATAAATATTAATTCTAACGCTCTAGGGACGGGTGTCTAACCAAAGGCAGTTTTACTAGAGTTTGTAGATAGAAGCGACGCTAAAAGTAAGTAGGAACTTAGCAAGTCCTAGGAGGATATATACTAAGTAGAGTTAATATATATTAATTTGGTAAGAGCTGCAACCTAGTTATAGCCTATGCTATAGTTATATAATCTTAGGAGACTATAAGGGGAAGTAAGAGTAATAAAGCCGCCTCTAAAACCATCTAGTCAGCAACTAGTAGTAGTTTAAAATGTACGACTAGGAGGATATATCTAAATTGCCCTATAGCCCTAATAGTAAATTCCTTAACCACTATTAAGTAATAATAAGATTAATAAAATAAACTATACTAAATAGCTAAGACAGATAGAGCAGATAGCAGATATAATAATAATAGCTAAAGCACTATAACTAAAGCCAGTTAGGATAATAGATATACTAAATGGAAACGTTCTAAGTCTAACAGTAATAGCGGACAAGATCTTATTAAAAACTATTAAAGTTACCATTAGTAACTGCCTTATATATATACCTAAGGTTGCAAGGCTATTCTTTAAACCTCTCCTACTACCTTTTGCGGAGCCTTACTAATAGAAGTAAGAGGATGTTAAAGCATCTGTATTGTTAGCATACCTAACGTTCCATATTAATTAAGGCGGCTTAATAACTGCTAAAGTGGATTAGATTAAATAAGAAGTAGGATTTATCTGGTTTTAAAGATAATACCTAAAGGTAGAAGCGCAGATAGGAGACAGAAGGGCTAAATGCTTAATTAACTCTAGAGTAGAGCTTAACCTTATTAAGGAAAGCGTGGCTCTATAACACAGTTTACCAATATTAAGTCTGCCCCTATAACTATAAGGTATACGTCTAATGTCTACCAATAGGACTTAGTCTAAGTTTATTAGATTAGTGTATATAGTACCCATAGTAATAGGAGACGTCTTAATATCTACAACGTTTATTACTATAGGAGAAATGTTATATAAGGTAATACTTAGTAAGCTATAGTTAGTAAGGGCTAGACTAGTAACGAAACGAACTATAATAGGTTAGGTATTTTATATTATTTAATTATAAGATGGTAGAGTTAAAATAAGGTTCTTAACATCTTATAAAGATGCTCTATTCTTTAAATTAGATAAAGGCATTAATATAGATAATAGTTTAGGAAATATATAACCGAGGTAATCGCTAGGATTATATCTGGGGTTACTTATAACCCGGCGTATTAGGATAAGGAGGATATTAAGATTAAAGAGGAGGAAAATAAGGTGCGGCTCTAATATAGATGCTTACCGTTTTGGATATCTACTAGGCAGAGCTATTAGCAAAAAAAAAAGAATAAAATATTAGATGGAGAGAGCTTAATAGTAAAACGTTAAGGGAAGTCTTAAAGAAACACTTAAGAAAGAATTAGAAGCTAGTATTTAAGGCAAAGGCTAGGTCCCTTATATATTAAATATTAAAGACAATAGATTTGTTTATAATATAAACAGAAAGCTACTAGAGCAAGGTCTAATAAAACGCCATAAATATAATAACTGTATATAAACGAAAGGCAGATAAAGTCTACTTAGTTAATTTATTGGCACCTAATAGAACAGTTATAGAAGGTATAATGGAATAGTAAGAGGTGGCCTTGCGTTAACAAAGGGCATCTATTTAAGGGTTGCCTCTTAGTCTATATAATTATTTCCTTAAACTATAATACATTAAGTTGGCCTACAGTATACGACTAAAGCTAGAATAATTAGAGCGTATAATTATAGGAGATATTTAGCTAAGAGAACAAGAGATCCTTAAGGATATATTATTTAGCTAAGAAGAGGCTCTAGCATGGGAGTTCTCTAAGATAGGCCGCGTTAGTAAAGACGTAACTTCACCACTAAGAATTAAAACTGTGCCGTATTGTTACGGACAGCTTAAGTACGATGTTACAACTACTTGGAGAGGAGTCGGCAGAAGCTAGTTAGTTGATATAGGCACAGTCTAGGATGGATCCGGTAGAACCATATAACGAGGAATGGTAGCTAAGGTTACGTAATGTGATCTGTATAATCTATGTGATTTGTATAATCTATGGAATAGAGTAGATAGAGCACACGTACCTCACAGAGCGAAGGGATTTCTTAGGTATATGGTTGTGTATTTAAAGGACCACAGTCCCTACCCAGATAGTTCTCTCTTTATAGTAAATCTTAGAATATAATTGGAGTTAATCTGTTGGGCAACCACTCCACTAGTTGTTATTACGTTGTTAACTATTGTTTATACCTATATACCCAGCCCATTAATAAGTCCACCGTAGTACCTACTATAAGGCTCCGTTATATATTCACTACTAAGGTTACGGTATTAAAATATAAGGAGTTAAATAACATGCCACCAAAAGCACTAGTTATAACTACGGCAGCAACAACCTTAGGGTTAGGAGACACTAGTATAGCAGATACTAATTCGCAGATGGTTACGCAAAGATAGTTATAAGAGATAGTTAATCAATTATTAGACAATAATAGGATACTTAAAAAACGTATTAATGGTATTAGAGCAGCAAAGGTTAAGTTACTATTAATTAAATGGTTCTTAGGGGAAAGGTTAAAACTTAAAGGGTTCCTTATATAAATGCACTTTAAGGTTATGCAAGAGGGAGTAAAGTTGGTAATACCTATAGACCAAGTAGTATATATAGGGTTGTTCTTAACAGGAAGAGCACTTAAGTGGTTTAAACCTTACCTTACTAAAATATAAGTAAATGGAGTAATAACTACTAACCAGGACGTATGGTATATGTTTACTAGTTAGAATAGGTTTGCGGAAAGGTTAATATAAATATTTGGTAATCTAGAGGCATTAACTATAGCGGAATGTAAACTTTAGAACCTAGTATAATAAACTTTAGTAATTAAGTACACAACATAGTTTTAAATACTTGTAATATAGGTTAAGTGGAATAATAAGGCGCTTATGGCATAGTATAAATAAGGACTTAAGGCTAAAGTCTAGGACGCAATTATCCTAATAGAAGATGCGGATACTCTAAGAGGTTTAATAGATTAAGTAATAAAGATTAACAATAGGATCTATTAAAGGGAATAGGCTAAGAAAGGGTAAGACAGAGTTCTACAGTTATATAAGGCGTAGAGTACGCAATAATAGACGTAAAGTTAAAAACTATAGAATGGCGTAGAGCTAATAGACCTAAGCAGTACTAAAGAATCTAAGAGATAGATAAAGAAACCATGGAAACCCAGAGGTTAAGGATTAAGTAATTATAGGACCTTAGAGCAGAGGCTAAACCAGGGATCTTAGTAGTAGAAGACATTTAGGCGGACTCTATAATAAGAAGAATAGTTTAAAAATGGAGCTTGCATAAGTTGTGGAAAGAAAGGTTATTTTACTAGAGACTATAGAGGTAGTTATAGTAACTATATAGTAAAGGGTATAAGGTTATTAGAGTATAATAACATAAATATAGGAGCATTGCGCGGGACTAAGGAGTGTTTAGTTAAACACTTTGCGTTTTATTATAATAACGCATGCTAAGTTTATAAGGACGCTAAGTATGGCGCAAGCTATTGGCTATAAGAGCTAGAGTTAGGAAAACTTAAAGGAACCAAAGAGTTAAATAAAGAATAAGATTAACTCTATAAGCTGGATTAAGATATTATAGCAATATATGGATAAAGATCAGCAATAATAATAATGGAGTTAGGATACTTATTAGTTAATAGCAATAAGAAAGAAAAAGAGGCTAACTAGGAGCACTTAAACCTTAAGGATGCAATAGAAGTAGAGACTGAGACCTCCACAGAACAAGGGTCAGTAATGGATATTATAACACCATTGGATACAACATCCATCACTTTATAAGATAGAAGGAGCAATACCTAAAAATGGTTAAGTAAGCAGATAACTGCTAGCGCTAGCTTACTACTTGTTATCACGGAGCGAGCACAAGCGGTGATAATATATAGCGAAGTAGATATTATTAAGCTATGTATATGAACTGCGTAATAAAGTTAAGACGTTACGTAAGGAAAAGGAAGTAGGAAACAGGGGAAAAAGGGTATATAACGTTCGCTTGGTTGCTAGGTTAACGGGTACTATACTATACACAGGCAGGGTAGAGCTTAGGTGGCGGTTCTAGTAGAACTTAGCAGAATTCGGTAGTTAGAGGTCCTTAAAGTTGCTAGTTAGCAACTCTAACAGTAGAGACGGCAGATTGCGGCGAAATACGGTAGATTGCTGTTAGATTGCCGTCTTATAGTTAGTCTCTGGTTGTTTAGTCGGTAGAAACAGGTGGATATGTATAAGGTGTTATGGGGGTGTCCTATAATAGTACCCCCCCTTTAAACTCGAGCATCTGCGAGACAGGGCTGTAGTAGTTCTAGGTAGAGTTCGTAAAAGTCTTCTACAGCTTATATAAGTCCTATAGAGTTGGCAGGTTCCTATAAGGGTTCAGTAAAACCTCTCCATTTTATAAGGTATATATATTTACGTTTCTATTTATTATACTTAATGTTTTTAACTCTTTTAATAAGGTACTTATCTTTACCATCCACTTTAACTGGTGGGGGAGGGTCTTAGATCTATCTAGGTAGGGCGTCTAATATAGGGGCGGTAGGGCGGAGGACTAACGTATAAAATACAGGGTGGATTTTAACCGTATTAGGGAGCTTTAGTTGGTAGGTATAAAGAGAGACAACTTTTTTTAACCTTATAAGGGCCAGCGTTCTTCTAATTAAGTTTCTTAGTAGGTTGTTTTATATTTAGATTTCTTATATCTAGCCAGACAAAGTCACTAATTTAGTAAGCTAGTACTAGGGTTTGGTTCTTATTTACTACGGCTTTATAGATAGATTAGGCCTATATTATTTTGTTAGTAAAGAACTCTTATAGTTTTTCCATCTTCTTTATAAATTTATTTGCTTCTGTAACTTATAAGGCTTAATAAGCTAGGTAAGGAATATTACTAAAGGGGTTAAAACCTATTTATAGATACTAGCTATAGTTAGCTAGAAATGGGGAGACCTTTATAGTTTCTAAGATAGAGTTATTTGCAGTAAACTTAGTAAATATAAGCCAGTCCATCCAGTCGTTCTATAGATACGACGTGTATATCCAAATATATTATTCTATTATAGTATTTGCACGTTCCGTTTAACCATCCGTTTCTAGGTAGTATGCCGTAGATAACAGTGCTTTAATGTGGAGTTAGGTAGTTAGTTCTTTCTAGAATATAGAGATAAACTAGCTGCCTCTATTAGAGATAATCATTTTAGGGAGTCCGTGGAGTTTCCATATATAATTCAGGAACAGTTAGGTAATAGCAGGTGTTAATATATTAGGATAGGCGATTAAGTGTCTTATTTTAGATAGTTAGTCTATAACTACTATAATATTTATATAGCCTTTACTTACGGGGAGTTTAACAACGAAGTTAGTTAAGATATCCTTCCATCTTCAGTCCGGAACAGGTAGTGGCTTTAGAAAGCCGTTATATGTCTTATATAAAGCCTTAGCTTGTTAGCAGGTATAGCAGCTAGAGATGTACCTTTATATTATATTATATATATTTAGCTAGTAGTACTCTTATTAAAGTAGTTCTAGGGTTTTTCTACGGCCTAGGTAGCTGGCTACTAGTAAGTTATATATGTGTTTAAGAAGCTTAAGCTTAAGTTTATTATAGTTAGGTATAACTAGGTAGTTCTAGTAGTACAAGCGGTCTCTATAAGCTTTATATTTACTTAAAGAGATCTTTTTAGAGCGTCTAACGCTATTTTAAATTAGCTTAAGTGTCTCTTAGATAAACTTATTATTTAGGTATTTATTAATTATAATCTATTTAACTAATTAATTAGTTATTTTAAGGACGTATACTATAAGGTCTTTAGCTAGGGGATTAAATAATTTAGGGTAAAGTAGGGTTTAATTACGGTAGGTACGCGCTTCTTTCTATACTAGTATATCTTATAAACGTTAGGTTAGGGTATTAGGTTTTTAACCTTAAACGCCTAGGCGGTATATAATTAAGAATTAGTAATAAGACAGATATTTTAACTAGTGGGCTTAATAATAACTTAGCTATTTTATAGTTATAAAGTACTATAAATTCTTATAGTCGCTAAGGACCTTAATTAGAAATCTGGTGCCTTCTAGTTTAGGTTACTATTATTTAAAATATCTAATAATAGCTAATAATTCCTTATTATAGATCTCGTAGTTACATTTGGCTAGACTTAATTATTTTAAGAAGTATACTATGGGGTATAATACTCCTTTCTTATTATACTAAGATAAAATGCCTTTAGTAACGTAGTTAGATAAGTCGGCTTTTATAACACTCTTTTAGTTTGGGTTAAAGTATTAGAGTATAGGTATAGTAGTAAATATAACTTTTAGATAGGCAAAGGCCTTCTTACATTCCTTATTAAAGATAAAGGTTTTATCTTTTTAGGTTAGAGCTATAAGGGGTAAGACTAGGGCGGAGAAGTTATTAATAAACCGTTAGTAGAAGTTAGCAAATCCTATAAAGGCTCTTATGTCTTTAACGTTTTTGGGTTTTTACTAGTTTACAATTACTTTAATTTTCTTTAGGTCCATTTGTATGCTATTTATAAAAATAATAAGTCCAAGGTATAAAACTTCTATTTTATAGAATTCGCACTTATCTATATCTAATTATAGGCTAGCTCCACGTAAGGCTTTTAAAATAAGGTTAACGTGTTTCTTATATTTAGTTAGGTTATTGCTATATACTAGAATATTGTTAATATAAGCAGTACAAAAAATGTCTAGGTAAGGTTATAGGGTATTATTTATAAAGTATTAGAACGAACTTGGGGCATTTATAAGGCTAAACGGCATTACTAAGTATTTAAATAGTCCATACCTAGTACGGAATATAGTAAGCTATTTATCTCCTTTTATAATACGGAGACGGTTAAATGCGTAGATAAGGTTAAGTTTTGTATAGTAATAAGCCTTACTTAATTAGTTTAGTATCTCTTAAATTAACAGGAGCGGGTACTAATTTTTAATAGTAATGGCGTTAAGAGCTTGGCAGTCTATATAGAAGCGCAGACTACTGCTAGGTTTCTTAATAAAGATTATAGGTGCAGCTATAGGCGAAGAGCTTGCTCTAATAAATTTTTTACTTAGGTGTTTGTCTAAGTACTTCCACAGCACTTAGAGTTTGTTTTAGGATATTCTATATAGGGGTCTAAATTCTAGCTGTTTTCCTTCTTTAAGTATAATCTTATGGTTATATAGTTGGTACTCTACTAACTTATTAGCTTCCTTTTATAAAAATACTTCTAGATGCTTATAATGGCATACTGGTACTTTTATAGCAGGGTTAGTGTACTTCTTTAGTACTAGGGCCTTTTTAATATTAGCTATTATAACAGCGAAGATTATATATTTAGGTTTTCTAGTAAGTTGTGCTAATAGGGTAGCTCTAATTATATAGATATCTATAGAAAGGGGGGCGAGTTACCAGCTAGTAACTTCCTTTTAATTATTTACTATTTTTTATTTAACTTTAGGTTTAGTGTTAGGTACAGAGTTAGTATTAGATTTAGGTTTAGGTTCTTTAAGTATCCTTTTTATAGTAAAATACCAGTTCTTTTAATACTTTTATATATTAAGCTTAAGTTTAGGCTTCTGCTTGGTTTGGGGTAGTATAGTAGTTAGGGTTAGTTTATATAGTTTAGTATAATTTTTAGGTTCTTAGTAGAATTAGGTGGACTTTTTAGGTATAGGGTAGACATTAGTGGAAATTTTAGACTAATAAATCTTAGTAGATTTTTTAGATTTCAGTTTAGGGTCTAAGTAGTAAGTTATAAGGTACTTCTACTTATAACAGGAGGCAGTAAATAGAAGCTTAAGGTTGTCCTAATTAATGGTTACCTTATATAGCTTTATTTAAGGTTGTCTAAGTATTACTAAGTAACCTAGGGTGGTAATAAAAAGCCTAATTAGTTCTTTATAGTTTAGGTATTAGAGTCTTAGGAATACTATATAGGTAATACAGCCTAAGATAGTGCGTTTGCTATTAAATCCAAATACGTTAATATGCTAGTTAAGGGGGGTTAGGGTAAAACTATTATCTTACGCAAAGATCTTATTAATAAATCCTATACTACTAGCTCCTATATTAATTAGGACTTAAGTATTAGCCTATTAATTATTCTACCAAAGATAATAGTTAATAGTTATGCTGTAATCCTAAGAGTCAGAATTTATAACATCTAGAGCATTTAATAAGATCCTAAGGCAGTGCCATCCTAGAGAGTGACTTAGCTCTAAAACCTTCCTTTTAAAGGTAACTAGGGTAGGGTTCCTATAAAACATCAGCTATAACTTTGTCTTTATAAGTAGTGCTTACTAGATGTGGGGCTGGAGCTATATAAAGATTGGGGACGGTAACTAGAGGATTAGTGCAGTAAACGGTTACTAGTATTAGCTATTTATAAATTATGTTAGGGTATAGGGATAGAGTAGTATCTTAAAATATAAGCCTTGCTTCCGCATTTAAAGTAAAGGCCTAGCTTAATGCGTTATTCTTATTTAGGGGACCCTAGTGGGGTATACTCTAGAGTTCTAGAGTTAATGTCTATAGCGTTAGGGTGCTTAGGCTGAGATAATAACTTAGTAGTTATTTACGGAGCTATCGTATTATATTAAGGAGTGGACTTTAGTATTAGGCGTAGTATATTATTGTATTATTTATTAATAACGTTTATATAGGCGTTAAGGGCTCCTGGTAGGTCTATACCTATTAGGGAGGTTTTTAGTTTAGGACTTAGGGATTTAATAAGGCTATTAACTAGTATGGAGTTGTTCCAGCCTGTTTCCTTTACGTAATAGTTAAATTTGGAGAAGTATACTAGAAAGCTTTTTGTTTCTTAAGTTATATAGTTTATCTTTCTCTAAGTAGTAGCTTAGCGGTTTAGGTTACTGTATATGGCTTTAAAAAGTACAACTAGACTTTATACTGAATTTGGTTAAAGGGGTTTAATAAAGTTAGCTATATCTTTTCTTAGTCAACTTAGGGCGTAGTAGAGTTAGTTGGCTTTAGTTAGGTAGCAGTTAGTATTACCAGTTAGCTTATTTTTAAGCTGGCTTAGAAATAATTAGAGTTCTTATTATTTACTAGTAAATATTAGAGGGTCTAGTAGTTGTTCGGATTATTGCGGTGCGGTAGTTAGTTTAGGGTAAATAGCTACTATAGGTTTAGGACTCTTGTTTTATATATTTATCTCTAGAGAAGGCGTTCGGTCTTAGGGCCCTAGTATAGGTATTTTAAGGGTGTGGACTTCTTCTTAAAGGTCCTTAATTATTTATAGGTGTCGTGCTTCTTATTTAGCTTGTTATTAAGTTAAAGTAGCTTAGTTCTATACGAGGGTGCCTATAAAGGACTTCTATATCTCTACCAATTATTCTTAGAGTGCGGATATAATACTAACGGCTATTATAGGGGCTTTGGGGTCGTTCTGCATTTTAGAGGGTAGTATATAAGGTTAACGTAACATAGTATCATAGAGCGAGTATAAGCGGTAATAATATATAGCGAAGTAGATATTATTAAGCTATATATATAAACTGCGTAATAAAGTTAAGATGTTACGTAAGGAAAAGGAAGTAGGAAATAGGGGAAAAAGGGTATATAACGTTCACTTAGTTGCTGGGTTAACGGGTACTGTGCTACGCACAGGCAGGGTAGAGCTTAGGTGGCGGTTCTAGTAGAACTTAGCAGAATTCGGCAGTTAGAGGTCCTTGAAGTTGCCAGTTGGCAACTCTGACAGTAGAGACGGCAGATTGCGGCGGAATACGGCAGATTGCTGTCAGATTGCCATCTCATGGTCGGTCTCCGGTTGTTCAGTCGGTGGAAACAGGTGGACGTGTATAAGGTGTCACGGGGGTGTCCCGTGACACTTGTAAAAGGCAAAAGGCCATAGGCTTAAGATTCTTACAACAAGATAAGAGACGCTTAAGATTCTTAAGATAAGATAAGACATACTTAAGATTTATAAGAAGTAATAAGGAAGGCTTAAGCACCTATAATAGATAAAAACTAATGGGAAAGAGTAAAGGCTTAGTTTAAAGATAAACAAATAAGTATAGGACGTAAGTTTAAGAACTATAAGTTCGGGGAACAAGTAAGAACGTCTATTCTAGGTAAACGTGGTGTTCAGCCTAAAGATTAAAAAGTTAATACGGAGATTAAGAAGTAAGAGAACTTTAAGGATCTAGCTATAAGACGCAGAAAATAAGAAACTATAGATGAGTTTAGAGTAAGAATTATTATATAGTAAGAACAAAAGCTAGATAAAAGGTCTATAGCAGGTTATGCAAGGGATAGAGCACCTATATAAAGAATTACTAATAGGCCTAAGGCAGGTACGCCTAGAGCAAAGTGGTTAAATAAACTAGAACAAGAAGAAGATTTAGGAATTCTAACCAGGTTTAAAGAAAGATATACTAAAGAATGTCACGACGCAGCGATAATAAGGTACTTTCTAACAGACAGACTATATACACTAAACCAGTTGTACAGAAAGTGGTATAGGCAACGACATAATAACAAATAGGAAGATTTCTATATATAGCTAGACAAAAAAGTTGTCTAAGACTAACCTATTATGGAGAAACGCATAAATTACATTAAGGGAGCGTTAATTATAACGTTAAGGAACCTAGAAGAAGGATTTAGGGACTAGAGAAGTAAGTAATAAATTTTAGTACCTGCAACAGAGATACTAGAAGTTAGGTTAATATAGTATAGGTTTAAACTTAAGGACAAAGATAAGCTAAGAGTTAACCTAAAGCACCTAGCGTATTATACACTATTATAAATAGCTTGTGTGGATAATATATGTAATATATATAGAGCACCTAAAGATAAGAACTAGAAGTACCTAGTAAGAATATATTAGGCACTAGATAAAAGATAGTTTAGGGATACTAAGTATATATATAGATGGCACCTAGTAGAAGTATAGAGTTAGGGGGACCTAATACTTTAACTAGGAAGATTCCTTATAGAAGAATGCCTAGATAGAAGATAGTAGTGGAGTTATCTAAAAAACACTTATCTGTAGCATATAGAGGAAAAGAAAAGAACTAAGTATTGGCCTAAAGAGGACTAAGTATAAACAGGATCTAGCAGCTAATAATTAGGAAAAGGGGAGGCCTATAGAACCAGAGGGAACTAGTAGTAGAGCCTTAGACCCTTAAGGGAATTTAAAGTTAATACCTAAATTTATAAGTTAAATGGCAAGATTAGTAGTTTAAAGCGTTAATAGACAGTGGAGCAATAAGAAACCATATATTACTAGCAGTAGTAGAAAGGATAGGGTTACTACACAGATAGAAGGAACACCTATATCCACTTATAACAATTTTAGGAGATTAGATAGCCTATAGAGGAGGTATTATTAATCTTAAAACAGGACCTATTTAGTTAACTATTAAAGGAAGATAGGTTAAGATGTCTTTTAATATCCTACTGTTAGGAGAGGATAAGGTAATACTAGGAATGCCTTAGTTATAGAAGTATAATCTAAAGATTAATTAGGTTATAGGTTAGGTTAATATTAGAGATACTTAATAACACAAAATATAATAGTAAACTAAGTTAGTATAGTACTAAGTTAGAGTAATATATAAAGAGACTAAGCAAAGCTTAAGTTATATACCAAAGAGATACTATAAGTATAGCAAAAAGTTATGGTTACTAGAAAGTAAAAAACTGTTAGAATATATAGCGTGGGACTATAAGATAGAATTAGAACTAGAAATAAGTCTAAAGTTCTTTCTAACCTATAAGCTTACTAAAACCAAGTTAGTAGCGCTTAAAGAGTTTATCTAGGAGAACTTATAAAAGGGATATATTAGACCATTATAGTTGTTAGTAGGATATCTAGTATTATTCATCCTAAAGAAAAATAAAAAACTTAGGATATGTATAGACTATAAATAGTTAAACAGTATTACTAGAAAGGATAGGTATCCTTTACCCTTAATTAGCAAAATCTAAAATAGGATAGGTAATACGTAAATCTTTACAAAAATAGATCTAAGGTAGGTATACCATTAGATTAGGATTAAGGAAGGTAATAAGTAGAAGGTAGCCTTTAGGTCAAAGAAAGGACTATATAAACCGCTAGTTATGCGGTTTAGGCTTATAAACGCACTAGTAATATTCTAAAAACGAATTAATAGTGTATTAGGAGAACACCTTAATAAGTTTATTATAGTATACCTTAACAATATTATTATCTACTTAATAAGCGAGGAAAAACATGGAGAATATATTAAGTGGGTCTTAAAGAGACTACAAGAAGAACAAATGCGAGTTTTTTATAAGAAAAACCAATTTTATAAAATTTATTATTAAACTAGGAAAGATCAGCATAGACCTAAAGAAAGTTAAAGCTATAGTAAACTGGCAAGAACTAGAGAACGTTATATAGTTAAGGTTGTTTTTAGGATTTTGCAATTACTATAGGAGGTTTATAGTATAGTGGTTAAAAAGCATTAAGCCGTTTATAAGGCTAATAAAGAAAGAGGAACTATAGGTTTAGATAAAAGAGTAAAGAAAACTATTTAAAGAACTAAAGGAGTTGTTTACCTAGGAACCAGTCCTTAAGATCTACCAACCAAGGTTAGAAATGGTTGTTAAGACAAATATATTAGACTTTGCACTAGGAGTATATTTGCTATAGAAGCATTTAGACACATAGCATCTAGTGGCATATTATAGTTAAAAGATGACACCACCAGAGTTAAACTACGATATTTACAACAAGGAGTTATTAGGCATAGTTACAGTACTTAAAAAATAGAGAGCATTCTTATAAGGCACAGAAAAACCATTTATAGTTAGAATGGACTATAAGAATCTTATAGAATTCCTAATAATAAAAGAGCTAAGCCAAAGGCAAGTTAGATGGGCGGAAATGCTTATAGAATATTATTTTAAAATTTAGTATACCAAAGGCACCAATAACGCAAGAGCGGATATACTTAGCAAAAAGGCAGAACTATAGAATAAGGAAAAGCCGTTAGGGGCTTTACTGCAAAAGGATTAAGATGGATTAATTAGGTATAATTATCTAAAAATTGCAGTAACTAAAGAAAGTTAAGTCTATAAGTTACTAAAAAGTAAGTGGACGTAGAAAATCTAAGATGTATAGGTAGAGGATCTAGATATGGAACAGTATAAAAACAGAGAAGTAACTTATATTCCAAGATCTATTATAAAGGAGTTTATTAAGTCGTTTTATAAAGGACTAACTTAAGGATATAATGGAGCTATAGGCTTAGTGTTAAGACTTTAAAAGGAGTATATTGTTTAAGGAATCTGGGAACTAGTAAGGCAAGTTATAAAGGAATGTCTAGATTGCTAGAGGAACAAGCTAACAAGGCATAAGCTATATAGAGAGCTATAACCTATTAAGATACCAGAAAGACCATAGGAAGTTATATTATAGGACTTTATTATTAAGTTACTAAAGTTAAAAGATTCTATTATAAGATAAGATTACAACATAATCTTAGTAATAGTGGATAAGCTTATAAAGTAGGGATACTTTATAGCTTATACAGAAGAAGTATTAGTAGAAGATATTGCTAGAATCTATATTAAAGAAGTATTTGCAAAACACAGAGTACTAGACAAGGTTATATTGGATAGAGATCCAAAATTTATAGTAGGAGGTATTCTTGGCAGAATAGGGAGTTCGCGTAGTAACCTTAATAGCGTATTATCTATAGATAGACAGACAAACGGAACAGTTAAACTAGACACTAGAGCAGTATCTAAGACATTATATTAACCACGCATAAAACAATTGGGTATTGTTGTTACTAGTTATACAGTTTATGTATAACACAACACTATAAGAAGGAACGGGAATGTTACCATTTAAAGCGAATTATGGGTACAAACCAAGAATATTATTATTGCCACGCTAAGTAAAGAAAATAAGTAGTATAGCTAAAGAAAGAATAAAGACGTTAATGAACCTTTATGCAGACCTTAAGGAAACAGCTAAGATGGTATAAGAAAGAATAAAAAGGTACTATAATGCTAAGAGATCTAAGGGACCAGATCTTAAGGAGGGAGATAAAGTATAGCTACTATACAAAAATTTTAAAAGTTAACAACTAAGTAAAAAGTTAGACTACGTTAGACTATGTCACAGTACGTACAGAGGGTCAACGAGGTAACTGTGACTGTGTATCATTAACAAACGATGTCGTGTGAGGATCTATGTACAGGAGACGAGGCAGGTATATATACGTATTGCTCAGGGGTCAGGTCCGTGCTCATGTATACGCGTAGCCATAACAACGCGTCAGGTCAGTGCTGTGACAGTACATCCCCCTTCCTAAGGCGAGCTCCTGTGAGCCAAGTGACGGCAGTAAAAACACAGAAGTAAAAAAAAACAGACACATATATCCTTGTCCTTCCAGTCCTCACGGTCCTCGTCCTTCCAGTCCTTAAAGGTCCTCGTCCTTACAGTCCTCAGACCCTCCTACCTATATCCCTACTACATCGCTCTCCGCTAGCACTCGTCTCGAGTGCTAGATACAATGTAAAGCTGAGGCAAAGGAGCGAAACTAATATGGAAAACAGAGGAGACGAAGAAAAAAAATATAACCGCGGGGCGTATTGCGGATATTGACTCTCGAATGGCTCGGGGTTGCGGAGATTGAAGTTAAGGTATAGACTCGAAAGGCTTGGAGTACGGAGATCGAGGTTAAGACGTAGATTCTTGTCGCGGTAAACTTAAAGTATATCGTTGTCGAAGACGAAGACAGAGAGACGGAGATAGGGACAAGATCGGTAACCTATAGTCTTACACTGTAATTAAGACACGAGGAACATAGCCCACAGGGTATACTCCCTGCAGCCAGCCTAGGAAACTCGGACGTGAAGCAATAGCTAGGAACGGACTTGGAGATAGAGAAGAGATCGGTAACCTATAGTCTTACACTGTAATCAAGGCACAAGGAATATAGCCCACAGGGTATCTCCCTGCAGCCAGCTTAGAAACTTGGGACGTGAAGTAGTAGCATGGCTAGAAACAGACTCAGAGGACACTATAGTTAAAATACAAGAAACATAGCCCGCAGGGTGTCTCCCTGCAGCCGGCTTGGAAACTCGGGACGTGTAGATATAGGGAGGAGGATATCAGTTTAGGAACTCAAATAGATTCAACAGAGATTTTACTGGGTCGGTGTTAACGTAGAACGAGGGTAAGAATCCCGCCCGGGGTAGGGTCGTAGCTTTAGAACATAGCTTTGGAACGGTGGAAACGAAGCCCTACCAGGGGCGTAAGAGACGACACGACATACTGTCACAGTACGTGCAGAGGGTCAACGAGGTAACTGTAACTGTGTATCATTAACAAACGATGTCGTGTGAGGATCTATGTATAGGAGACGAGGCAGGTATATATACGTGTTGCTCAGGGGTCAGGTCCGTGCTCATGCATACGCAAAGCCATAACAACGCGTCAGGTCAGTGCCGTGACAGACTAGGACCTTTTAAAATCGTGAAAAGAATTTTATTAGTTACATATAAGTTAAACCTACCAGCCAAAATAAAAATCTACCCTATATAGCACGTTGCAATACTAGAACTAGCATATGGGAATATTAAGCTACTAGTTTATAAGGCAGATACGTATAGAGGACAAAAGGAGGACAAATGGCAAGTTTCGAAGATTGTTAGTTATGAGGACGTTAATAATAAAATATAGTATAAAGTAAAGTGGATAGGCTATAGTGAGACTACCTAGAAACCACTAAGTAACCTAGAGAATGCTATAGGAAAGGTATAGGAGTATCGAAAGAAAGCAGGTTAGGGAGTATTAAAAAAGGATTACTAAAAGACGAGTTACCTAAGGGGGACCTAGGAAGAGCAACTACTATATTACTTAGAGTTGTTTCCTTCTCTAGAAATGCTACTCTCTTGTTACCTAGCTTAGATAAACCCTATTAAACAAGCTTCCACTCCTTAGAATGGACCTTCTTACGTACTTTTTTAAGATAAAGCAGTCGAGCGTAAGCAGAGGCGCGGGCTTTAAGAGCATAACGCTCCTTATCTCTCACCCGCTTAGCGTAAGCATGGTCTTTATCTTAAAGACGATAGATCTTGCCTAGGGCACTTAAAAGCTTATTATCGAGCTTTATAGCAGCGGATTGAACATAAGACCCTATAATAAGTTACTTAGGGAACTTAAAGACTGTTAAGAGTTATAGGACGCGTATACTTAGCGTTAAAGATAGAGCGAACGTTACAGGATGATTAAATATTTGCTTTAGTGCACTCTAAGCAAGAGGAAGGTTGTCAAGATAAAGGACTTACTAGCGCGATATAGACTAACCCCTCTTTCACACAACGAGAATACGGAGATGGTATAATCTCACTAAGAGATAGTATTGCAGCAATAGTACAAGACTAATAAGCTGTAGATAAAGAAGAAGAGGCTTTAGGTATAATAAGTAAAGATATTAACCAGATTAATTAGATGGACATTACACCTCTAGTAAATAACTTGGAGATATTAGGAATCTTTAAGGACAAAGATAAAGAGGAGGGAGATAGTGTTACGGACAGCTTAAGTACAATGTTATAACTACTTAGAGAGGAGTCGGCAGAAGCTAGTTAGTTAATATAGGCATGGTCCAGGATGGATCTAGTGGAACTATATAACGAGGAATAGTAGCTAAGGTCACGTAATATAATCTATATAATCTATGGAATAGAATAGATAGAGTATACGTACCTTATGGAGCGAAGGGATTTCTTAGGCATATGGTTATGTATTTAAAGGACCACAGTCCCTACCCAGATAGTTCTCTCTTTATAGTAAATCTTAGAATACAATTAGAGTTAATCTATTAGGCAACCACTCCACTAGTTATTATTACGTTGTTGACTATTGTTTATACCTATATACCCAGCCCATTAACGAGTCCACCGTAGTACCTACTACAAGGCTCCATTACACATATAAGGCATAGCAAGTACTAAACTTTCCTATATCAAGAGCCCTATAAGGAGAAGTAATAAGTATATTATAAGAATAACTAGCTTAAGGGACTCTAGAATATTGCGAAAGTTTATATAGGAATTTATAGTTTCTTATAAGTAAGAAGGAATATAAGAAGTACTAACTAATAAATATGGCAATAAATATTAACTAACTATTAGGGACGCAAATCTGCTGCTATATACTAATAAGTTTTCTAAGGAGTTTATAGAGTATAAAGTTATATCTCTAGTGGACTTCTTCTCTAGCTATAACTAATTAGAGCTTAATGTAGAAAGCAGGAACCTAATGGCTTTTATAATACCTCTGGAACTTCTATAATAAATAATAGTACCTATAGAAGACATAAATTTAGTAGCCTAGTTTATAAGGACGATTACTAAAATTTTAGAATAATACATCCTATACTATACTTTATCATTTCTAGATAATATTATAGTAAAAGGCCTATAAACAGTATATAATGGAGAAGAAAGTCTTCTGGGTGTATATAGGTATATTCTAGAATACATTATATGGCTAGACGGAGTGCTTATAGATTTAGAATAAGCTAGGTATACAATCTTAGGTATAAAGTCTTATTTCTATAAAGATAAGATTATAGTAGTTGGTTACTACTATAATAAAAAGGGACAATATCTAGAATAGTTAAAAGTTGCAAAGATTATTTACTGGAGAGACTATAAAGATATTATATCCGCCCAAGCATTCCTAGGAGTGGTTGTGTATTACTAAATATAGGTAGAAGACTTTGTAATTAAGGCAGAGCTAATCTTCTAACTGCTATAAGTAAATATTTTGTTTATATAGGGTATGGAGCAAGTTGCCGCTATAAAGACTTTAAAGTATACAATTACTACTGCGCCTATATTAGTTTAACTAGATTATAGTAAGGGGGCAGGGCTAATTATTCTCGCCGTTAACGGCTACAAAAATAGATAGGGGTGTGGCCTTATATAACTAGATGCACAAGGTTATTATTACCCGTATTAATATAAAAGCGGTATTTAGTCTTAAGCGGAATAAAAATATAACTTAGGAAAGCTTAAATATTAGGCGTTACTATATACTCTAAAGAAGTGTCGTGTATACCTATACAGCATTTGCTTTACAGTTAAGATAAATACAAATACCTTAGTTGCACAACTAAATTATACTACCACTAATTTACCTAGAGCCTTAATAATAAGATAGCTAGTGTCACGGGACACCTCCGTAACACCTTACACACGTCCACCTGTTTCCACTGACGCAGTAAGAAGAGACCGACCGCGAGACGGCAATCTGTCATATTCCGCCAGAATCCACCGAATTCCGCCATATTCCGCCAGAATCCACTAAATTCTGCTATATTCCGCCAAAGCCCACCAAGTTCTGCCAAGTTTTGCCAGGACCGCCCCTTGAATTCTATTCTGCTCTATATACGTGTTAACTAAGCAACCAAACTAACGATATATACCCTTTCTTCCCGTTTCCTTATCTTCTCTCCTTACGCAACGTCTTGACTTTATTACACAGTTTATATACATAGCTTAATAATATCTACTTTGCTATATATTATTGTCGCTTGTACTCACTCCGTAATACTATATTACGTTAAACTATATACTCCGTCCTGCCCTAACTAATATACAGAACAACCTGGAAACCCCCTTATTTATAAATGACCTACGCACCCTATTTATTGAACAAATAAGAAGTTTTTAAGAGGCTTTTATAGACGCTCTTGCCCAACAAGAAACTTAATATTACGAGACAATCCAATCCCTAAGAAAGGAAGTTAAAGAGATTTATCACGACCCACAAACACTAGATAAGAAGAACGCATCTAAAACTAACTCCTCAACCCTAAATTCGCCAGTTAATGCCCCTAAAAAAAGTTATCCGAATATCTCCCTGATCCTCCCGCCTATTCTAGTAAAAGGAGTGAGCTATGCTCTTTCCTTAACTAACTTTAGAATAATTTAAGCGGTAATATTAACCGCTACCCTATCCCCGACAGTTAGCTTTGTTATGCTATAAGCCGCCTAAAAGGAGATACCGCGGATACTGTATACCTGTTCCAACTAAGTACGGTAAAGGAACTAGTTACTATACTAGAAGTATCTTATAGCGACCCTAACTAAGTTGCTATGTTATAAAGGAAACTAAATAAGATAATATAGGGCTCTAAGAACTTCCTATTATACTTCGCTAAATTCCACTGCTATGCTAAAGAGACTAAATGGAACAAACCTGCCTTAATTAATTGCCTAGTAGAGTCTCTAAATCCTGAATTAAAAGCATCTCTTATAGGAGTTAAACTGTCCCCGATCTTTACCTAGTTCCAGCCCCGCATCTAATAAGCACTACTTATGGGGATGAAGTTACAACTAATATTCTATAGGAACCCCTTCCTACTTGCCACTAAAAGGTGTGTTTTAGAGTTAAGTTGCTCTTTGGGACAGCTATATTATAGGATCTCGTTGAATATATTAGATATTATAAACCCTAACTCTTAGGATTGTAGTATAACCGTTAACTGCCGTCTTTAGTAGAAAGGTTAATAGGCTAACGCTTAAGTCCTAATTAATATAGGAGCTAGCGGTATAGGATTTATTAATAAGATCTTTGCGTAAGATAATAGGTTTACCCTAATACCCCTTAACCGGCATATTAACGTATTTGGATTTAATGGTAAACGCACTATCTTAGGCTGTATTACTTATATAGCGGCCCTAAGACTCTAATACCTAAACTATAAAGAATTGATTAAGCTCTTTATTACTACCCTAGGTTACCTAGTAATCCTTAAATAACCCTAGATAAAGCTATATAAGGTAACTATTAACTAGGATAACCTTAAGCTTCTATTTACCGCCTTTTATTGCAAGTAGAAGTGCCTTATAACTTATAGCTTAGACCCTAAACCGAAACCTAAAAATTTTACTAAATTCTATAAATATAAGGTTTCTACTAATGTCTACTAAGGACCCGGAAATTATACTAAATTACATAAACTAACCCTAACTACTGTACTGCCCTAAACCAAGCAGAAGTTTAATATACGAAAGTACCAGAAGAACTGGTATTTTATTATAAAAAAGATACTTAAAGAGCCCGAACCTAAATCTAACACTAAACCTAAAACTAAATAGGAAACTGTATAGGAAACTGTATAAGAAACTAAAGATAATCTAAGCCCGCTTAATGCCTTAAATATCTATATAATTAGAGCTACTCCGCTTATATAACTCGCCAGGAAACCAGAATATATAATCTTTACTATTATAATAGCTAATATTAAGAAGGCCTTAGCGCCAAAGAAGCACACTGACCCCGCCATAAAGGTACCAGTAGAGTACTATAAATACCTAGATGTATTCTTATAAAAGGAAGCCAATAAGCTACCGGAACGCCGCCTATATAATTATAAGATTGTAATTAAAAAAGGAAAACATCCTAGATTTGGACCCCTATACGGGATGTCCTAAAACGAACTTTAGGTACTACGGAAGTATTTAGATAAATATCTGAATAAAGGATTTATTAGAGCAAGCTCTTTACCTATAGCCGTACTAGTAATCTTTATTAAGAAACCTGGTGGTAGTCTATGCTTCTATATAGACTACTAAGCTTTTAATGCTGTTACTGTTAAGAACTAATACCCAATCCTATTAATTTAAGAGACACTGAACTAATTAAGTAAGGCTCGCTTCTATATAAAGCTTAATATTATCTACGCATTTAACCACCTCTGTATCGCAAAAGGAGACGAATGGCTTACTGCATTTTGTACTTAATATGGATTATTTAAGTACTTAGTAATGCTATTTAGCCTCACAAATACCCCAAGTTCTTTTTAACACTTTATAAATAATACCCTACACCTATACCTAAACGTCTTTTATACTGCTTATATTAACGACATTTTAATATACAGTAATAATCTGGCCAAATACTAAAAATATGTTAAACTGGTCCTGTAAGCCTTGCGCGGAGCTAGCCTATAGTTAGATATAGATAAATGCGAGTTCTATAAAACGGAAGTTCTATATCTTAGACTTGTTATTTCTATAGACAGTATATAAATGGACCTTAAGAAAGTTAAAGTAATTGTAAACTAGTAAGAACCTAAAAATGTTAAGGACGTAAGGGCCTTTATAGGATTCGCTAATTTCTACTAATAGTTTATTGACAACTTCTCCGCCTTAGTTTTACCCCTTGTGGCCTTAATATAAAAGGATAAAGCTTTTATCTTTAATAAGGAATATAAGAAAGCTTTTACTTACCTAAAAGTTATATTTACTACTGTACCTATACTCTAATACTTTAACCTAAACTGAATAAGTGTCTAGAGAACACTTGTCCATAGTATGTAGAGGAAAAGAAACGAACTAAGTATTGGCCTAAGTTAGACCAAGTATAGGCAGGATCTAGCAGCCAATAGTTAGGAAAAGGGGAGGCGTATAGGACTAGAGGGAACTAGTATTAGAGCCTTAAACCCTCAAAGGAATTTAAGGTCGACACCTAAATTTATAAGCTAAGTGGCAAAATTAGCAGTTTAAAGCGTTGGTAGATAGTGGAGCAACTAGGAACCACATATTACTAAAGGTAGTAGAAAGGATGGGGTTACCATATAGATAAAAGGAACACTTATATCCACTTATAACAATTTCAGGAGATCAGATAGCCTATAGAGGAGGCATTATTAATCTCAAAACAGGACCTATTCAGATAACTATTAAAGGGAGACCAGTCAGAATGTCTTTTAATATCCTACCATTGGGACAGGACAAGGCGATACTAGGAATGCCTTAGTTACAGGAGTATAATCTAAAGATCGATTGGGTTATAGGTTAGGTCGATATTAAGGATACTTAATGGCGCAAAGTGCGATAGCAAACCAAGTTGGTATAGTACCAAGTTGGAGCGATATACGAAGAGACTAAGTGAGGCTTAAGTTATATACCAAAGAGATACCACAAGTATGGTAAAAAGTTATGGTTACCAGAAAGTAAAAAGCTATTAGAATATATAGCATAGGACCACAAGATAGAATTAGAAGAGGGAATAAGTCTAAAGTTCTTTCCAATCTACAAGCTTACTAAAACGGAGTTAGTAGCGCTTAAGGAGTTTATCCAGGAGAACTTACACAAGGGATATATTAGACCGTTACAGTTATTGGCAGGATATCCAGTACTATTCATCCCAAAGAAAAACGGAAAACTTAGAATGTATATAGACTACAGACAGTTAAACAGCATTATTAGGAAGGATAGGTATCCTTTACCCTTAATTAGCGAAATATAAGACAGGATAGGCAACGCAAAGGTCTTTACAAAGATAGATCTGAGATGGGCGTACTATCAGATTAGGGTCAAGGAAGGACTATATAAACCATTAGTTATATAATTTGGGCTTATAAACGCACTAGCAACGTTCCAGAAGCAAATTAATAGTGTATTAGGAGAACACTTAGATGAGTTTGTTATAGCATACCTCAATAATATTATTATCTACTTAGAGAATAAGGAAGAATATAGAGAACACGTTAAATGGGTCTTGAAGAGACTATAGGAAGAATAGATGCCAGTAGTAATTAAGAAATGCAAGTTCTTTACAAGAAAAACCAATTTCGTTAGATTTATTATTGAACCAAGCCAACTTAGTATAGATCTAAAAAAGATCAAGGCTATAGTAAATTGGCAGGAACCAGAGAATGTTACACAGTTAAGGTCGTTCCTAGGGTTTTGCAATTACTATAAAAGGTTTATAGCGCAATGGTTAAAGGATATTAAGCCACTTACGCGGTTAACAAAGAAATAAGAACTATAGGTATAGGGAAAGGAGTAACAAGAACTATTTAAGAAAGTTAAAGGGTTGTTTACCTAGGAGCCAGCTCTTAAGATCTATTAACCAGGTCTAGAGACGGTTATAGAAATAGATACATTAGACTTTGCACTTGGGGCATACTTTATATAGAAACATTAAGACGGATAGCACCCAGTAGCATACTACAGTTAAAAGATAATACTACCAGAGTTAAACTATGACATCTACAATAAGGAGTTATTAGGTATAGTTGCAGTACTTAAGGAATAGAGAGTATTCTTATAAGGTACAGAGAAACCATTTATGGTTAAGACGGACTATAAGAACCTTACAGGATTCCTAATAATAAAGGAACTCAACCAAAGACAGGTTAGATGGGCGGAAATACTTACAAAATACTATTTCAAAATTTAGCATACTAAGGGTACAGACAATGCACGAGCAGACGCTCTAAGCAGAAGGGCTAAACTATAAAGTAATAAAAAGCTGTTAGGAGCTTTATTGCGAAAGAATTAAGACGGATTAATTAGGTACAATTATCCAAAGATTATAGCAACCAAAGAAAGTCAGATCTATAAATTACTAGAGAGTAATTAGACATAGAAGATCTAAGAAGCACAGGCTAAGGATCCAGACTTAAAGCAATATAAAAATAGAGAAGCAATATATATGCCTAAGTCTATTACAGAAGAATTTATTAAGGAATTCCATAAGGGAATAATATAAGGACACAACGGAGCTACAGGCTTAGTGTTAAGACTTTAGGAGGAGTATATTATTTAAGGAATCTAGGGACTAGTAAGATAAGTTATAAAGGAATATCTAGATTGCCAAAGAAACAAACCAATAAGGTATAAGCCGTATGGAGAGCTATAACCTATTAAAGTACTAGGAAGACCATAGGGAGTTATATTATAGGACTTTATTATTAAGTTACTAAAGTTAAAAGATCCTATTATAGGACAAGATTATAACGCGATTTTAGTAATAGTAGATAAGCTAACAAAGTGGGGATACTTTATAGTATACACTAAAGAGATATTAGTAGAAGATGTCGCTAGAATCTATATAAAGGAAGTATTCGCAAGACATGGAGCACTAGATAAAATTATATCGGACAGAGATCTAAGATTTATAGCAGTATTTTAGGAAGTGTTTCTGGCAGAATAGGGAGTTTACGCAGTAATATCTATAGCGTATTATCCGCAGATGGATAGATAAACGGAAAGATTAAACTAGACACTAGAACAGTATCTAAGGCACTATATTAATCACGTATAGAATAATTGGGTATTGTTATTACCAGTTATATAGTTTGCATACAACGCAACACTATAAGAAGGAATAGGGACATTACCATTTAAGGCGAATTACGGATATAAGCCAAGAACATCGTTATCGCCACATTAAGCAAAAAAGACGAGTAGCACAGCTAAGTAAAGAATAGAGACGCTAATAAATCTTCATAAAAACCTTAAGGAAACAGCTAAACTAGTACAAGAATAGATGAAAAGGTACTATAATGCTAAAAGATCTAAGGGACCAGATCTTAAGGAGGGAGATAAAGTATAGCTACTATATAAAAATTTTAAGAGTTAATAACTAAGCAAGAAATTAGACCACGTTAGACTAGGACCTTTTAAAGTTAAGTAAAAATTTTTATTAGTTATATATAAGTTAAACCTACCAGCCAAAATAAAGATCTACCCTATACAATATATTGCAATGCTAGAGCTAGCACATGGGAATATTAAGCCACCAGTCTATAAGGCAGACATATATAGAGGATAAGAGGAAGACAAATAGCAAGTTTTGAAGATTATTAGTTATAAGAATATAGATAGCAAAACGTGGTATAAAATAAAGTAGATAGGCTATAGTAAGACTACCTAGGAACCACTAAGCAACCTAGAGAACGCTAGGGGAAAGGTAAAGAAGTATTAGAGGAAAGTAGGTTAGGGAGCGTTAAAAAAGGATCGCTAAAGAATAAGTTACCTAAGGGGGACCTAAGAGGAGCAATTGCTAAGCTACTTAGAGTTGTTTCCCTTACAGGAGGAGAGCCAGTCTTTTTATTACCTAGCTTGTTAAGACCCTGCTAAACTAGTTTCCACTCCTTAAAATAAACCTTCTTACGAACCTTCTTAAGATGGGTTAACCAAGCGAACGCAACCTACTAAGACTTAAAGGAGCGACGTTAAGCCTTAAGGGCCTAAGCAGTCTCTTCAGCAGAACGGTAGAGTTTGGCGCGTGCGGCGGCTAACTTAGACTTAAGTTTTGTAGTAGTAGACTAAATACAAGACCCTATAATAAGTTACTTAGGGAACTAGAAGACTGTTAAGAGTTATAGAACACATATACTTAGCATTAGAAACAAAGCAAACATCACAGAACGATTAAATATTTACTTTAGTGCACTCTAAGCAAAATAAGGGTTGTCGAGATAAGGGACTCGCTATTATAATACATACTAACCCCGCTTTCGCACAACGAGAATATGGAGACGACATTATCTCACCAAGTAACAGTATGGCAGCCATGGTGCGAGCATAACATTGCGCTTATAAAGAAGAAGAAGCTTTAGGTATAATAAGCAAGGATATTAACCAGACTAATTAAACGGACATTACACCTCTAGTGGACGACTTGGAGATGTTAGGAATCTTTAAGAACGAAGATAAAGAGAAGGGAGATAGTATTATGGACGCTTTAAGTACGATATTATAACTACTTAGGGAAGAGTTGCAGGAAGCTAGTTAGTTAATATAGGTATAGTCTAGGATAGATCCAGTGGAATTATATAATAAGGAATAGTAAGCAAGTCATATAATGTTATACACAGTGTATAAAGTATACGTAGTGTACGCCTGTGTATAGCACGTATAACACGTACCTCACGTATAAGAGAGGATTTCTTAGGAGTATGATTGTGTATTTAAAGGACCTCAGTCCCTACCATAAATAGTTCTCTCCTTATAGTGAATCTTAGAATACAATTAGAGTTAATCTGTTAGGCAACCACTCCACCAGTTGTTATTACGTTGTTGATTTGTTCTTACCTATATACCTAGCCCAATAATAGGACCCACCGTAGTTCCTACTATAAGGTTCCGTTACAGTATCCCTAAGGACTGTAAAGGGGGTGTAGTTATTCCTAGGGTTCTATAACTTCTACTAACGCTTTATTAAGAACTATAGTAGGATTACCTGGCCCCTAAGCCTACTTACCTAGAAGGACCGGCCCTTTTACTTTAATACCGTATATAGGCAGGCCTTTAATAAGCTTAAGAAACGACTAGTCTCTACTCCCTTACTCGCCCACTTTAACCTAAAATGGCCCTTAATACTAGAGACTAATGCCTTAAATAGTGCTATAGCTGGCGTTTGCTCCTAAAAGCAGACGGATAGAGAATAGTACCCTATTGCTTACTATTTAAAGACTATAGTAGATGCTAAGCTAAACTACTATATCCATAATAAAGAAATGCTGGCTATTATCTTTAGCTTCTAGCACTAGCGTATATAGTTAGAAGGGACCCCTAAGCCTATTTAAGTAGTCTCCAATTATAAGGCCTTAAAATATTTTATAATAATAAAGGCCCTTATGGCCCAGCAGGTACGCTAGGCGGATATCCTATCCTAGTTTAACTTCCTAATTATATACCGGCCAGGCGCTATAAATTATACGGACGCCCTTATAAGGCATAGATAGGACCTAGATAACTAAATAGCTATAAAGATCTCCTTATGGACCTAGACGTTATTATAACCAGAGCACCTTAACCCCTAAATATAGGCAGAACTAAATACGGACCCCATAAAGGCTAAGATATGCCCTATTAACACTACGGAACTTAACCTTATTAATAAGCTACTATAAGCAAATTATACGGCCCCTTCTTTATAGGAGTACCATAAAAAGGCAAAGGATGTTACCAGCCCATAGTCCCTTAAAAATGGATTACTTAAGTATTAGGAACGGCTAGTAGTAGTAAAGGAACAGAACTTATAGACTTAGCTTATTACCAAAGTATATACCTAGGTCTCTACGGCCTACCCTAGAAAAAATAAAACCTATAGGATTATTAGTAATAGCTACTACTGGCCCGGAATAGTTATAAATATTAACCGTTATATATGGAACTGCGACAGCTGCTATAGATCTACAATCCCACAAGATAAGACCCTAGGACTATTAAAACCACTCCTAATACTAAAGCGCCCCTAGCAGTATATCTTTATAGATTTTCACAAGCTACCTATAGACCGTAGTAGATACGATATAGCTATAGCTATAGTTAACCGCTTTAGCAAGCGCCCGTTCTTAACCCCCTGTCATAAAAATATTAATGCTAAAGAGGCGGCTTAACTGTATATCTACTACGTCTACCAAATGTATGGACTACTAGATACTATTATATCCGATTATAGGCCGTAATTTATATTAGCTTTCTAGAATAAGTTTACCTAGATCTTAGGCATTAAGCTAAAGCTTTCTATAGTATACCACCCCTAGATAGACGGTTAGACAGAGATTATAAATCAATATTTAGACTAAAGACTTTGGCCCTTTATTAACTACTTCTAAGATAACTGGGCTAAACTACTACCCCTAATAAACTATACTTAGGCAACCCTACCCTATAACTCTACGGGGTTTGCACCTATTTAGCTAAAAATGGGCTACTTACCCCATATAAGCTTTGGCTAGGAAAGACCAGAAGGACCCTAGACTATATACGAAAAACTATCTTATAAGGAAGTCCAGAAGTACACCAAGCGCTTAAAAGAAGCCTAGATAGTAGCCCGTATAAATCTAGAAAAGGCCTAAAAATTAATGCAATAGTAGGCGAACAAGTATAGACAAGAGCCCGACTTTACCGTATACGCGATAACGTTGAATACCTAGCTAAAGAAGAAAAGGCTAAGTAAGCTAGATCCGTAAGCCTATATCGGCTACCTTATTAGCTATAACTCTACTAATATTTATAGGATCTGGATCCTATATAAAGGTATCATTATCTCTACTAGGGACGTTATTTTTAATAAAAAGATATTTTTTAACGGTAAGTAAATAGATATCTTAAAGGATCTATACGCTAAATTAGATACGCTAATTAAGAAGATCTAACTCCCTAATACCCTAACTAAGAATAAAGTTCTTTTAGAAGATGATAAAGAAGTATTTAAACCATTAATTTAAGAGGAAGATGACGACGTTGATAATAAGCCAGTTTAAACATTTAATAAGTTAGCAGATTTTAAGCTTATAAGAGCTCTTAAAGATATATATTATATACCACCTCTAATAAAAGAAGATAAAGAATCTCTATATGCTTTTTATATTAAATATCCTACAAAGTTAGATATATAAGGTACTGATTAGGATATTATCAGCCGAGTTAGAGATGGGTTTCACACTTAGGGGGTGTTTAATAACTTGGTTAAAGACTTATTTAAGGAAGCCTGTAATAATAGGTTTAAAGACTTTATTACTAAAAGGATTACTTTAGCCTATTACGGAGCCTTTTTAGCAGAAAGAAAGTTTAACTTTAATAGTTGACTTAATAATAGCAAGCTAAAATTAGGCAGAATATATAATGTTAGATTATATAGGAAGAACTTACCTCCGCTACCTTAGTTAATCCATAACCTTAATATATATCCTCTTAGAGATTAGTTCTAAGAAGCTTAATAAGCCCACCTTTAATCCCATTATTAAATAAGGTTATTTAAAAAATAGAAAAGAAGTATGTAAAGGAACAGCAGATCCTTAGCTTAATATGGGTGTTCGTCTATAAGATAGATAAGTATAGATTCCTCCAGAAATGTAAGGCATGCTTAATAGTATATAGAAATTAATAGGCCCTAGGAGACCTACCTATAAGAGCTACTATATTAGCTAGTACAACCTTCTAAATCCTTATGGCGATCACCGCAAAATTTAACCTAGAGATAATATAGATAGATACAGTTAATGCGTTTATCTATTGTAATCTTAATAAGGTTGTCTATATAAAGCTACTATTAGGGTTTAATAAAGGAAAGACAGATAAAGTACTGCGCTTAAGAAAAGCCCTTTATAGACTATAATAATTACCACTATTATAGCAGAAGAATCTTATAAGCTTACTAATAGAATTGGGTTTTAAAGAGGTACCCTAGGAGCCGTATATTATGCTAAAAGGTAGAATAGTTGTCTTCTTCTATATTAATAATATTATCTTCTACTACTAAAAGATAGATAAGAAGAAAGCTTAAAAAGCAATTAAGGAGCTAAATAAGGAATACTAGATAAGTACCCTTAACGAGCTAAAATGGTTCCTAGGAATTTATATGCTATATAATTATAGCTAAAGGCTCCTGTAGCTATCCTAGGAAGCCTATATTAAGAAGATAGCTAACTAGTATAAGATAGATCTTAATGGGCGTCTTCTAGATATTCCTATAGTAGAATTAAAACTCCTCCCTACTAATTACTAATTAATCTATTTAATGCGTCTATCCCCTAATATAGACCTATTAGTCCGTCTAATATCCCTACTAGCTTCTACAATGCTATATTAGAGAAAAATAGGTTTAGTACTTTATGCAGCCACTACAATACGTCCAGATATTATATTTGTAGTATTATAGCTAGTAAGGCTTAATCAGAACCCAAGCTAAGAGTACTATTAAGTAGTAGACAGAGTAATCTAGTACCTATATAGCACGAGGAGTAGAGTAATCTGCTATAGAGGAGATAAGGAAGGAATAAATAGTAGAGGGAGAGATAAAGGAATACGTAATAAAGGATAAGATAATAAAGACGGTAGAAGTAAAGCTTAATTATTTATCTGTGCTAGTAATGCATTATTTATAAATAACTCTATTAACAGAAAGAGCTTATAAGGATATATTATAAAGCTATTTAGGGGGCTAATTGCCTAGAAAGCAAATAAGTAGGGTATAGTTATAACATTAAGCATAGAAGCCAAGTTATTAGCCTTATTATAAATAGCAAAGGAAGCTATCTTTATTAGTAGGCTATTTAAAGTAATAATATTACACCTAAATAAGCCCTTAATTACTAAATATAATAATACCTAGATGCTTTAACTAATTATAGAAGATATAGCAAAGCTAATTATAAAGCTTTAATACATTAATATCTATTAATACTAGCTACATTAGGAATACGCAATAAGATAAGTATAATTTTAATAAATAGTAACAAAGGAGATAATTGCTAATGGACTTACAAAGGCCCTGCCCAAGCAGAGGTTTTAAAGCTTTATTAATATAATTAGAATAGTAGATATTAAGGAGTGGCTAAATAAGGAGAAGTAACTAGAGGACCTAAAGGATAGTATTAGAGCAAGACGGAAGGATTTAGATGAGATTATGGTTTAATTAACTCATTAACGGACATAAGAAGGTGGCTAGCTTTAACCTTAAAGAGCTTAAAGCTAAGGGGGTGTGTCAGATAATCCGTATTCTCTAAAGACGTGGGTTACGTGCACAAGTCACGTGCACGGAGCACGTGCACTATAAGGTCTCTTTATAGCTTAAAGCCCTAGGGGCTTACCAGAAGTATTAATTAACGATTAAGTCAAGATCATTAATTAATCAACCCATTTTATCAATAAACTGCTCTATACGCATTTCGTGACAAAAGGATGCCAGATAATAATGTATTTAGCTACTCTACTTATAAAGGAGAATTTAGAGCTTTATATAGCAAATTAACATTAAAAATAGAAGCAATAGCAGCGCCAAAGGTATATTGTACAGGGAGGAGCTCTACAGGCCTAGGAGGGCCGGTGCTTAATTAAGGCGTTGGATAATATAGAGGTGGAGGAGACTCAGAGAGAGGCTACTTAGGTGCGCCAGCGCGCACCACTAACGTGCTTAAATTGCCATATCCAAGGCCATAACAGGGGTCAATGTACTAGTATCTAGAGAAGCTATAGGCTAGATTTCAATTTATTTTATTTTATTATAGTAGGATAATCGTATAAAAACGCGTGTCGATTTTAGTGGGGTTCGCAAGTAAGTAGTAGAACACGTTAGCGATAAGGTGCTGACTAAGCTCTATACGCAAACTCTACATGCATTACCTCAGAAGCTCAGACCAAGAAATCGATTGTGCGGATATAGGAATATCCGCACCGTCCACTAAGTTAATTTAGAACAGCAATCGTTTTCTTTAGTCTGAGGGGCTTTGGCGAGATTTATAGGAAAACTAAACATGGTTTATATAAGAAGACCTTATTAACTTTAACAAAATTAATCTACCCTCCCACAATACCTATCGGCATAAAAATTACACCAAATTATATAGAAAAGCCTACTCTATAAAGCTATAAGATCCTTAGCTTCTTATACGCGCGCGATGTTAAGAGGAAGTCGTCGCCATAGAGGCCCCAATTCTACCTCTGCACCGCCGAGCCGCTTAGTAAACACCAACACTGAACGCTTACGCCCACGCCGCCAGCCCTCTGCGTAGAGCCATGGAGCTTTGCGAGGGCTCTGCGGAACGAAGCTCAGGGGGAGACCTGCGCGGAGCTCTGCAAAAGCTCTGCACGAAGCTCCGCATGAAGCTCCGCACGAAGCTCCGCACGAAGCTCTGCTCGAAGCTCTGCTCGAAGCTGCGCACGAAGCTCTGCTCGAAGCTGCGCACGAAGCTCTGCTCGAAGCTCTACTCAAAGCCCTATTATCAATTCCCATTACCAAATACTAACTAAGTAGCGTTGTCGACAGTGGCAATTACAAATCGTAGTCATTAGCTCTATCATCAGCATCGTTATTAGCGTTTCGCCACCTATATAAAGCTCTAAAGCTCTACTAACACGCAGCATTAATATACTAGGAAGGTTCTATAATCGCCTATATAAACGCCCGTATAAACGCCTATATAATTGTCTCTACAAACGTCTCTGCAATTAATCGCCCGTACAAATGTCTGCACGTTAGCATATCTATACGTCTGCATGCCTGTATAAAGCTCTGCACGAAGCTCTGCACGAAGCTCTGCACGAAGCTCTACACAAAGCTCTATATAAAGCTCTATATAAGGCTCTACACAAAGCTCTGCACAAAACTCTGTATAAAGCTCTGCATTAAGCTCTGCATTAAGCTCTATATAAAGCTTACCCCATAGTAGTAGCTCCAGGCTAAGGGAGGATATTTTTAAAGAAGGACCTAACTATAGCACCTACTAGGTGTTGTAATAGCTTTAAGTAGTAGATATCTATAGATTAGTATAGTTTTATCTATATTAGCAGACTATTTAATAAGATAGAATATATGCTCATAATTTTAATAACGCATTTTTTAACTTTAATAAAATTAATGTCAGGACTAAGCAATAGCTGTATAATAAAATTTATACCATTTAGAAGCCTTAAGTCTTTAAAAAAATATAACTTTGTATAATAATAATAACGCGTTATATAAATAAATGAATTAGATATCCGTAATATCCACTCAGCAGATTTTACTAATAATTTTAACAAAACGCGTTAAACGTTCTCAGACGTGATTTTGCAATTCGGAAGACGGCATACTAGCTAAAAAATCGCGTCTGAGCTCGCTAAGGTAACTACATGCAATCTAGATAGATATTAACCGCATCTACTACATCACGAATCAATTAATATTCATCGTCTGCGTCATCTCTATCATCAATTAGACCCTCAAGATAGCTCCACTGTGACCTTATAACCTTGTAATTCCAACATCCCCTGGGGAAGAACTAGCGATTAGTCTCTAAATAGAAGAGGTTCGAAAGCCATTATCCTTTAAGCGCGCGACGTGTGTTCTATATTTAAATTACCTACCACTCTTATTTAATACTACTGGTTAGGTATTTATACGTTCTAGTTAGCAGAAAGGGCAGACGGTTATAGTCACGTGACTAGAGGGTCGTATAAATCCTCAATTGGCACTGCTTTTCTTCTCTTTTCCTTTCTCTAGCTTTAGATCCTCGTTAATAGACAATCCAAAACTATAGGCTTACGCGTCCCTCTTGCCGTGCTAGTGTAACGAAGCCTTGAACATATGGCGTAAAGTTAGTCCTATATTTATACCCTAGTATCCTTTTACTATACTACAAGAGCTTTAAGTCTCTCTATGTATTTATAATATTATAAATATTTATTTACAAGGACTTTCAGATTATCTAATCGTTACTACTCCTTATAAATGAATATATTGCTAAAAAGCAATAAATAAAATTATCATTTCGAACACTTGGCCTTATACATTACGCTTGTTTCGGCACTGAGTGCTTTTCCAAATCTACCAGTCGGGAGGCGACCGGAGAAATTGTCTGATATCTAAATATTTATCGCGCAGTCTCTCATCACACACATTTGGATCCATCACAGGAAAGCCCGGAACCTCAGCAGACAACCTTAGGTAAAGATAGTCTTTCAAGTGTCCCACTTGACCGAATTAGCAGAACCCTTGAGTTACAGCTCCAAACCAGCCGAACCCCATGGGTCCAGACGAGGCTTTGGTCGTTCAGACTAAGCCATGGCTTCAATGGTACAGTGGTCTGATAGGGGCGAGACAGACTATGACTCCCGAAGAGCTAGCCGCTCAACCCTAGCTCATGTATGATCATACCAAGCAAGACGATGTCATCATCACTAAACCCTGGGTGTCAGAAATTAGCGATGAGGTGCTGACTAAGCTCTGGACACATTGCGAGGTCAAGCTCTGCATGCAATCTACATAGACATCAACCGCATCTACTGCATCACGAATCAATCAATATTCATCGTCTGCGTCATCTCTATCATCAAATAGACCCTCAAGACACCTCCGCTGTGACCTTATAACCTTGTAATTCCAACACTGGGACCACTAAATGGAGGGTGCTACGACGAATCAGACTATTGCGTGCAATTCCGGTAGCGGAGCCGCTTGTTAGAGTTCATTATGAGAAAGCGTAGTATGTACTCAAATATCAACAGTAGAAGCAACTTATAGCGGTACCTTGGAATCTGACATATCGCAGACTAGACTCCGCCAGCCAAAGTGCACGAGAGAATTGATTAGCTTTGCGTTTACAGGATGAAGGTATTGCGAGTTTAATGCGAATTGAAGCGTTGTGAGCTGTCTTAAATCCTGTTAAATGATACTCTCTTTAAACTACGGATATGGACTTTTACGAAGCTGAGTTGAGATGGCAAGGTTTTGCAAATAATCACCATCTGAGATGCTCGGAGATACCGACGAGCTTTCATCCATTATGTATGGCACATTGCAATTTGATAATTTTGATCCAATGGCAGAGGCCCGAGTTTCTCAAAAGGCAATATCAATAGTATATCTACGGTTCGTTTTATGTAGCTAAATCAGCAGCTAAGTCACAATTTAGCAGGCGGGAGGCCCGTGCGCTTAGTGGCATGTAGATATTACCCTATGTCCACGGTCGATCTATAATTGCCAGCGACGCCGCGCTCTTAACACCTATTAAGCGCTATGTATAGAGCTAGCTAAGAGCTCTCTGCTCGCACTAGAATGGTAAGAATTAGTTATGGGTTAATAAAGATATTTATATTTTAAGTCGGGCGCCGCCATTATATAAGTACCCTACCAAACTTATACCACACTAAAATAAGACCCTAAGGGGCTATAGACAAAGGCTTTAATAGAAGACTCTTTAGTATTTTAGAGATATATACTAATTAACAGCTTTTCTACCCGCTTAAAGCCATTTACAAAGCTAATCTAGCGAGCACTATATCTACTCCTGCCGTAGATTAACCTACTACATAGCCACTTCCTTACTAACCCTTTAGGCCTGCGCAACCCTCTTAATCTCCTTAGTAACCTCAAGCTATAGGGAGTACTATTAAAGCTTACTCTGCCAGCTAGCCCGCCATCTACTACCCTATTTAGAATCTAGCACTACTATAGAAGGATTACCTCTAAGCCCCTCAGTTCACTCACGCCAAAGAGCCCATATAGACTTCACCGCGCGGCATATATAATACACAGGCGGCTGCTCAGGCTAGAGCTTAAGCTTAAGCTCAGACTCAGGCCCTTGCTGCGGCTGCGGCTATAGCTACAGCGGCGGCTATAGCTGCGGCGGCGGCGGCAAAGGGGAAGCTACAGCGCTTGCCTAGGCCGACGCATACTGGCTCGATCCCGCGATAGATAGAGGTGCCAGTAGATATGCCGTCGGTAGACATGCCGTTAGTAGATATGCCGTTAGTAGACGTGCCGTTGGTAGCTGTGCTAAAGGGACCTTAAGCCAAAAGGTAAGACTACTGGATATAAGCAATTAAAGCTGCGAAAACTACGCCTACGGACTCGGCTATATAGTTAAACAACGCCTACAGCTCGCGTGCTCTCTAGTCGTTCTTATATACTCTCTAGTCATTCTCAGTGTAAGAGATGGATGGATTGGATCTAGATCCAAATCCAGTTAGCCTTAAATCCATTAAATCCATCGGATCTGGATCGAGATCCAAACTTTATCCATGCCCAGGCTTCAATTTTGCCGTATATTAAGCCAATTTTGGCAATTTTTGCCACTCACATAACACAACGGCCTAGTATGGTTTTTAGTATAATCTAACTACAGCTATTTGCTAAGCTCCACCGCAGCTGTCCACTAAGTTCCACTGTAACTGTCTACTAAGTTCTACCGCCATTGTCTACCAAGTTCTACTGTAACTGTCTACCAAGTTCTACCGCAACTGTCTACTAAGTTCTACCGTAACTGTCTACCAAGTTCCACCGTAACTGTCTACTAAGTTCTACTGTAACTATCCACTGGGTTCCACTATAACTGTCTACTAAGTTCTACTATAACTGTCTACTAAGTTCCACCGCAACTGTCTACTAAGTTCTACTGCAATCTACAGACCCTAACTTCTACCAACTAATTAGGATTTTCCATGCCCGGTATAGAAAATCGCTATTAGCTTACTTACTACTAGCGCCTTAGCGGCACTTGCGAGGATTACTTAAATTAATAGCCTCCGCCTTTTAGACCTAATTAACCAGCGTGGTTGTTAATAATTTTATTATCAATATTGTTATCAATAAGGATTAATAAGGTCAATATTGATTGACACTATTATTAATAACCTGCAAAAAATTTCTATTACTTTAAATTCGTACAATAAATGGCTTCTAAGGCAGATTTATCTTTTCTTATATCTTTATTAACCTAGGAATTAAATAAAACGAAGTCTAAAATGACTAGAAAACGCTCAGCTGCTGAAATATGGGAGCATACTTGTCCACCCTAGGCCGAAGAGCTAGAATTCTAGGGTAAAAACTGTATCTTTTACTGCAAATACTGTACAAATCCACTGTATAGTGCTCCAGCTAGTAATAATTTCCGATCTTATCTTAAGAGCAAGCATAAAATTAAGGTTAAGTTAACTCTAGGCCAAGTTTAGTTAGCAGCGCTTAATTAACTAAAACAGCTTTATACTAGAGTAACGTCTATAGGTTAAATGCAATAGCTTAATACCTAGGTTCTTTAAAAAGTTCTAAACTGGGACCTTATTAATAAGGCATTGGTCTTATTAATTGTTGTACAAAACCTTCTATTCCGTATTGTTAAATGGCCCAAGTTCTATACCTTTTATTAAGTTCTAAATCCAGAAGTTAAAGGCTGGATTACTATAGCACACTCTAAGGTTATAAAGAAGATTAAGAAATCATAGTAATTTCAAAAAGATATCGTATAAAAGAAGCTTTAATTAGCATTATTAAGTATTTATATTTTACTTAATATCTAGACCTCTCTAAACCGGCTTCTTTTCCTTGGGATCTGCGCGCACTTTATTAACTAATACTAGGAGAAGCTTGTTAAAGTACTTCTTGCCCTTTATACGGTAGCAAACTATAGTAAAGAAGAGCAATTTACTACTCTTTTTCCAGTGCTTTAGGACTATGGAATTATATAAAAGCTTGGTTCTATTATTTGTGATAACGCTACTTTAAATAATATGCTTTGCTGTATAGTAGCCAATTATCTCTAGGAGAAAGAGAATATTAAGTAGGATTCCATATTCTAACGGATTCGCTATACTGGCTATATTATTAACTTAGCTATATAAGCTTTTCTTTTTAAGAGCCTAATTAAAATAGAATAACTTAAGTTATATAATAAATAAGAAGGAAAAGGGAGAGTAGAAGGCGAAGCTAAGTAAAGGGCAGCTTTTTGGGCTATGGGACCACTTAGAAAGCTTTATAATATTATTGTATATATCCGCAATTTGGCTGGTTGTATAAAGGAGTTTAAAGATCTAGTAGGAAGAATAATTCTACTTAATAACTGGATGAGATAGAATAGCTGGTATTAAATACTAGCTATAGCTAAACAATAGTTAAGCGCTATTAATATATATTTAAAGAACCACTTTACTACACTCTAGATGGAGTATCTCTATCTAAAGGACTAGAAATTTCTTTATATGACTAAGGCATTCCTTTAACCATTCTATTGAGCAACCCTAGAAACTTAGGGAGACTACGCAACAATTAATAGAGTACTCTTTACTATAGATATTCTTGTCAAGCACTTTAAAAATGCCCTTATAAGTAGAATTCCTAGTTTTTACTAGACAAGACTAATACTATATAGTAGTCTAAGCATGCTTCTAATAAGGAGTTTAGCTCCTAAATTAGGAAGGGGTGGGAGACTTTTAATAAGTACTATAGTAAAACTAACAACTCTCCTCTCTACGCCGCTGCCCTTATTCTTTATCTAAACTATTATATAAAGTATATTCGCGTAAACTAGAAGGTTAAATAGCAAAAGTTAATACTATAAAAGGTTAAAGAGCTTTAGGAGTCTTATTAGGAAAAGGCGCCTACTTCTCTTACTCCTTCCTTATATAAAAGGAAACCCTCTTAAGATTAGGATCTTAATGAATTTAATAGGATTGCTTAAGATCTAGGAATATATGCTCGGCTAGTAAGTTAGGATAAGTACGAAGACTATAGCAATGGAGAACCGTATGATATTGGGAAGCTATTTACTCTTAAATAGTAGTATTAAGATTAACAAAGAAATTGTTGGCTAAGATTATTGTATATGGCAATTGATATTTTATTAATTCTAGCGATAAGTAATGAGCCAGAGAGAGTCTTTTTAGGAGCTTGTTATATAATCTTATAGGAAAGGGCGTAACTAGGAGCTGAAACTATTAAGAGAGTAGAGTGTTCAAAACATTGGAAATGGAGTATTATTACAAATAAGGAGCTTAGGGTGGCTTAGCTATTGTTCAATTATTAACAAAATTATTGATATTAATTGAAGCGTTATTGACTTATTGACAACTACCCTATAATTAACTCTAGAGGAGTTAACTTTGTAGGCTTAAGTGGAGTTATATTAAGTTTTAAATTAATAATCTTATTCTTATCCTAGGAGTAGAGACATAAAGTTACCTAGATTATACTCTGCTTAAGGTAGTTGCGGCGTTTTATAATTATCTGGCTAAGACGGCTAAAGATACATTCTAGCTTATTGCTTATAGCTAGAATTAATAGGAGATTAATAGCCATTTAAGCAAGGTGTGGGTACTGTTTATAGCCAATAGTTCTCCACTACTTAATTAGGGTCTTGCAATCTTTAACTTAATTCTGCATATAATAGCAATTATATTTATCCTACACAGCAGCAGAATAATATTAATAGCCGCTCTTCTAAAGATCTTTTATCCTATAGGCCTCTATAATATTAAGCTTACACCTAGGCTTCTTCTTCTCCAGGGATAGAGCTTCTAAGATAGGCTATTACTTATAGTCTGTAAGCTATAGATGTTTAACTAATTTATAAGCAGACGTAATCTAAGTCTTCTTATGCTCCCACTAAGCTTCTATATACTGCCAATTGTATCTAGGATAGAGGATAACTGCGGCAATATAGGCTACTAACTTATCGATCTTTACATAGTACTGTTAAGCCTTATTAAGTACAAACTTAATTTATATAGTAAAATGCCATTCTCCTTTAATTAATAAGGGTGGTATAGATTTAAAGCGTTTATACGCGGAGGTAAGTTCTTTAGTAATATATTTGATATCCTACTAAATATTAACTAGTCTACATAACTTGCTATCACCTAGTTAGCCTTATAGGTCCATAGTTACAACCTAGTATAGTTTAAGTAAATTTTCATACTGTATTAGAACCTCCTAATTATCCATAATAAGCGCATCTTTAAAGATTACATTCTAAGCGCTGTCCTAGTCTTCTAGCCAAGTAGATTTTAGCCTCTCTTTTAGTCATCTTATATATTGCTGCTCTAACTATATAAAGTCTTTAAATAGCGCGCGAAGCTGATTTAGTGTATAAAATTCCCTATAAGTACTATTCTAGCGGGTAGCATTAGATTAGGAGAGGTCTCGTGTTATTATTATGTCCTATTAGTCCTCTAGGAAGATGCTCTAGAGATACATCTTCTGGCCTAATAATTTATTAGCACTATTAATTAATTCGTACTTTTAGAACTACTTACTTTTATACCACTAATATCTTCTCTAAGGGCTCATATACACCCATATAATTAAGTTATAAGCTTTACCAACCGGTCCTCGCTTCCTCCATATCTATAACTGCGCCTTTATATCCTTAGGTACTATATCCTTTGCTTTAAATAAATCTAGGTTATAACTATATAAGAGGTAGCAGGCAATGATGTTAATAATATAGCCTAAATAATATAGCCGGCGCTTAATTGGATTAAAGTCGAACTCCTTTACAATGGCCGTCATCACCATATTATTATTAGTCGCATTATCCAGTATAAAATACCCAATCTGCTTATTCTTAATACCAAAGTCTTTAATTACAGTAATTACGCCTTCTATAATATTAATACCAGCATACAAGCTAGTCTGCTCTAGAATAGCAAGAAGAGTTGCTTAAGGCTTAAAATCTTTATTAAGAAAATGGGTAATAACGCCATTAAGCAAAAGAAGGTTGCCTAACGTCTATAGGTTAAAAGATAAATGGATCTTACTAACTGCGTATTATAGCTCTCTCTTCACTACTGCTTTATAGTAAGCATAGCCCTTAATAATCTAAGATCTGACTAACTATTTATTAGGCATACATTCTGCTGCTTAAGGCGATAGATATTTAATAAACTTGTAAAAGACTGGCCCATTAACTTGCCTAAAAGATATATTGTTATAGATAATCTATTAAAGAAGAAGTCGCCTAAACATCTTCTTATTAAACATATGCGCTAACTTATTAAGAACCTACTGCTCCTAGGGATTATTTATATTAAGACCTTTAAGTGCGGAGATTAACTTTAACGTATATAGTACCTCCTTACCCTTTTTATTAAATGTATGACTATAGACCACTTAAATATGCTTTATAATATTAAAGCTTCCTTTATAGGTGTTCCAGGAGTGGGCCTTAATGCTATACTTATAATAACACTCCTTATAGAGCCACCACTAGTCGCTAGTTTTATGGTTCTCTATTAGTATACCTAACCACTAAATTAGGGAGGAGAGCTTGCCGTTACCTTTAAAGATTAGGATAATATAGCTAGGTAATCTATTCCAGTTAACCTAGGACTAATTAAACTAACTCTTATCTTTAGGAGGAGCCTCGCCAGCGCGCGCTTTAGCAGACTAATTAGCACTAAATATACTAAACGTTAGAGCTGTTGTAAGATTTAAGATCTTAGGTATATTGGGATCAGGCATCAGCGTTATTTAAATTATAGTAGATTGATTAGGCTTGGTTATATTAGAGACTTAATCTTCTAGCCTTACTATTATATCTAATAAGTTGGGAGACCAGGCGGTACAGCGGTAAGGCTGCTAGGTAGGGCTATCTTATGGCTAGAGGTATAGAGGTATGTTTAAGGGAGGTAGTAGTAGTAGAGGTAGTAAAGGTGGTTTGGTAATAGCCTTCTTCTTTCTTAGCTTTAGAGGTATAGTTAATGGTAATAATAAGAATAAGAGGTAAGAGACTTTATTATTTTTACTACTATCTAACTGTTGGGAATGAGGCAAGCGGTCGTTACGTGACGCCGCGGCACTAGCGTGGCGAGGAGTCTTAAGCTCCTCGCCCTTCCTCATTCCAAACATATTAAGCTTTTAACCAACATCACTATAACCTACTCGAGTAGCCGTTATCAGTGAGTCACCCTGTGTAACCAATACTGATTAGTGGTTGAACACATAGTTAACCACAGAGCAGCTAGGTTATTGATAGAAGAGACAGTCTCGTGCAGGGGTTCCTGGCGATACTGTGCTACCTTAGGCTTGCGGAAAACCAGTAATAGAAGTGTCACTGAGTACTAGGAGATACCAAGTTGCGTCTATTACGCAGAATAATCACGTTTACGAAGATTTAGTTAAGTACTTTAGGTTAGAAGTGTTACTAAACCTAGGGTCCTAAGTTAACGTCTAAAACGCGTTAAAACAACCATCTTAATACCTTTAGTGTACCTTTGCAGACTATAGGATTATAATCACTACCTAACTACACGTTAAATAACCTTTATTTCCCTTAATTTTTATCAAAACGCGTTAAACAATCTTTAATAATAGCTATTATGGCGTTAACCTACCCGAAGAAGTATAAGGACGACATTAACCCAGAGATATAGAAAACCGCTATAATTAATCCTAAAGATATTAATTAATAAGACTTAAATGGATTCTTATTACATCGTATAGCACACTATAAAGACAGCGAATACAACAACACCATGCTATGGTACTGTATAAAGGAGGACTTTGTTAGATGGATAAAGGAAATATAGGCTCCTGCGAATAAGGATACTGTATAGGACTTCTATAACTTCCTATAGGAGAATAGAGTGTTTGTACCTATAGATAGGGGTGCCATTAGAGATAACATTTAGGAGCAAGTTATTAACGTAAAAGAAGAGCACAAATGGACTCCATAAGAGATTAAGCACTAACTACGCACTATAAGGAAGCTTAATTTACAATAGAACCCAAGTAATATACTATTAGAGACGCTTCTACCTCCATTTTTAACTCCCCTATATCAACCAATTTAACCCATAACTTCAACTACTGCCCTTTAGCAAGTATAAGATCCCCCTGCTTCGCGATCTAATAGTCTTTAGACCCTACCAACTAGACCTACGTCCCTACTATAGCCTGCAATGCAACTCCTACCTCCTCCATCTTAATCTTAAATTGGAGGCAGTTTAAAATTGCTTATAGAGCTTACGAAGCTCTATTTGGATTAGGAGAAGAAGTTTAGTGGGGAATTATATAATATTCTTATTTCGAAACTACGCATCTTCTATAACTATTACCAGAAGGTAGGAATAGAGTCTAATAAATACCATAACGCCTATTCCGTTATGCTTAAGGGCCAAGCTAGTACCTTCTATTATGATTATTTGGTAGGAAAAGGATACGATTTTAACCGCATAATATATAAGTTAAGATGCCACTTCGAAACAGAAGAGAATAAGCAGCAGTATATATTAGAATGGAGAGAGACTACCTTTCTAAGGATTATTGCTACAAACCTAGGTGTCCCTTGGCTTAATTATCTTTAAAAGCTCTTTAATTAACTTTAGATAATTTAGCGTGGTTTATCTAAATTATATTAAGAGGATTTCAGCCTATGTAATTAAGTTATTAGCGTATACTAAGGCGTTAAAGAATGTAACCTTACTCTCTTTAATCCTGCAAATACTTATAAAGGAGTGTATGCTTAATTAAGATCTTCTATTAGCACCGCTCTACGCTCTTAAGAAGTATAGCAATTTAATACCTAACTCTAACCTACTTTAATCAACCCGCCTAACCAATATAATCACAACTAGACTGATCAAACATATAGTAGCCGTGGTAGGTAATACGGCAGAGGGTATAATTAACAACTATAAGGCAAAGGTGGAGGTCCTTATAGAGGTTCATTCCGAAGTAATTGCCAGAAGAAGTGCTACGTTTGTAAGAAACCGAATTACTAGTTAACTAGGCATTCTCTTAATAAGCGAAAGGAGGCATATAATAAGTTTCGCCAGAGTGCAAGAAACGTTAGAAATTATAAGGTTACTATAGCCTACTTCTAAAGCTTCCTGGTTTAATATGAAGGTATAGAGGATCTTAAGGGTAAGGCTAATAAGGCTAAACAGCTTCTTATAGATATAGAAATTAAGAACTACTCTTCTAACCAATACTTTACTAAGTATGGTGAGGTAGATGGTATATAAACTATTACTATTCTTAATAACTAATCCACGCTCTATGCTATTACGAAGTTAGATATCTTTAATAAGCTAAAGGAGAGTTCTATATTCTCCTTTAATAATAGATACTCGGCGAACGTCTTCTATGGTATTATGCCAGATACTAGAGCCGCAGGAGTATCTATAGTAGGAGAACCTCAAGTTCAAGCTCTTTAGTAGCTTAATAGCTTTGTTCAAATTAACTAATTAATGGCAGGCCAATATACAATTCGTTTTAGCAAGGGTACTGCAATCTCTCTTAGCACAATTAGGGTTAAAACCCCCTTAGGGTATATTACTTTCTATATTATTCCCGCAAACACCCCGTTTTTATTTTACATTAGAGATATAAATAAATTAGGCGTTAAACTTAATAACCTTAAGAATATACTCGTTTAGGGAGATAATTGGGTACCTATTGTGCGCAAATAGGGTCACCCCTAGTTACTCCTCCATTAACTAGAAAAGAGCGTTGCTTAGAGCTATTTAACTAAGTTAGAGCTACGTTAAATACACCGTCGTTTTAGCCACCTATCTATTTACTAATTGCTTAGGGTTCTTTAGTAAGTAGGCTATAAAGTTAAGGTCAAGGCAATTAAGTATCTTATAAAGTACTACTATTACTGCTAAATAAACTAGAAGTCCCCTAGCCGATTTAAGTTCACCCTTAAAGATAACTACAACTTTAACTTCTGTATTATTGTTAATGTTATATATCTTAGCGGCAAGCTAGTACTCTAAGTTGTTAACTTCTTAACCTTTTTCCAAGCCGCACGTTTCTTAAAGGATATATTAGCTAGGAACGCATAGGATACCCTTTAATTATGCTAGATTAATATCTACTAAGGACCCCCTAACTAAATTGTCTATAATATAGGAAAGAACTTCTTATTTATAGAGTTTCAATAATAAATAAAGGCAATAGTAATTAAGGTCAAGGAAGTCCCTATTAAGGCACATAATAGTATTAGAAAAGTGGAGCGATATTACGCGCCATTACACTATATATATAAGATTATCTCTTTAGAACTAGAGGATATTAGCAAAGAACTTACCTTATAAATAGCTATTAAAGCTGTTAACAATTCCGCTGGCTTAGATAGACTTGTACCTACATTACTAGTCTTTGGCGCCTACCCTTAAATAACTAATAATTCTCCACTATCTCCCTCTATTGTGTAATGGGCTAAGGCTATTTATAAAGTAATAAAGGAGGTCCGACGTCTCTACGCTATACGCCAGGTTAACAACGTACTAGGAATAAGAAATGGCCTAAATAACTTAACTATACTTAATCTGCCACTCCAGTCTAAGGTACGCGTATAGCGTAAAAAGGGAGGATAGTTAGGCCTATATTAACTTATTATAATTAATGGTTAAACTTATACTATTTAAATGCCTTACAAACCCACTTAATTCCGTTTAACTATTATTAAGCCTTACTATAAAGATAACAGTTCTAAGCCTTTACAGAATACCCTAAAAGATGCCCTAGAGGAGAACCACGATAAATATGCTCTAGAAGGCGACTACAATTCTAATATAATTATAGTAGATGTGCCGCAACTATAACGCGGTAAAGGTTGCCTAAAGGGATTATAAAATCGCCAACACCTTATTAATTTTAAAGAGCAATTTATTACTGCTATTAAGAATAGAGTTAAGTTATTAATGGCCTTTATAACAGCTAAGGAGAAGGCTAACTTTGAGCTTATAAAATAACTCTAAAAGGAAGGTTATATTATAACCCCTAAAGTTCCTTTCTAAGCTTTTAATAAGTAGGAAATTAATGGTCTTATTATAAAAGAAGTCTTTAAATTCGAGAAGTATGACCCTACTAAGTTTAATAGAGTTTGCATCTTTAAGTTAAGAATAGTTAATAAGATTAAGGGCAAAGCTACTAATACCCCATTTAAGAAATTAAGGCTTATTATTTAAGGTTATAATAATAATAGCAAGGAGATAATTCTTATACAATCTCCTATAATTTAACGAGCTAGTTAGCGAGTTATTATTACACTAGCTCCCTCCTTAATAAAGAATAGAATAGCGGTCTATTTATAAGATATTACTTAGGCCTATACCCAATTAGAAACGCACCTTTAGCGCTTAATATTAGTATACCTTCTAGAGCAAATTCGCCACTAATATCCCAAAGATATAATTATGGTTGTGCTTAAGCCATTATATAGAATTACAGAGGCAGGAACCTATTAGTGGGCTACTTATAGTAAGCACTATAAAGAGAAGCTTTTAATAACTACTTCTATATTTAATCCCTACTTCCTTATAATAACTATAGGAACTCTATTTGGAATTATTGGCATATAAACTAATAATATAATTATTTTAGAAGACGACCAATTCTTAGCTCTTAAAGAAGATAAGTTAGTAAAGGCAAATCTTATAGCAAAGCTAAAGGAAAAGCTTAACTTAAAAACACTATTACTCTTTAATAGATGCATCCTCTCCCTAAATAAGGATTCTATTGCTTTGCGCCAGAAGGGTTAAGGCAAGAAGATTAATATTATTAATATTAATTCTCCAAAGCAAGGATACATGGAGTAATGCGCTTGTAGAGCTTATATTACTTCTATCTATTAACCTAAGGCTTTATTTAATCTCTCTATTATTGCTTAACACCAGGAACTAACTAAGGATAATATTCTTGCCCTAAATAAGCGTCTTTTCTAGCAAATAAACTATCTTAATTGGGGACTACTCTACGTGCCTATTAATCTTCCTACCGCTAAGCTCTTTGTATTTGTTAATAGATTATTTATAAATAATAAAGATTTTAGCTCCTAGCTAGGATATAAAATTATTATTGCGAATAAATCTACTAGAGAGAATAACTTTATAATCTATAGCAATCTTATCTATTAGAGCTTAATTAAGAGCAAGTATATCACCCAAAGCGTTCTAGCATTAGAGATATATGGAATGGTTAGCGGAGTTAATATAGCAATTGCAATTGGAACTACCCTAAAGATAATTATAGATCGACTTAAACTTCCCGTTATCCCTATAATTATGTACACTGACTTATATTCCCTCTACGAGTATTTAGTTAAGCTTGGTACTATAAAGAAGAAGCGCCTTATAATTAATATTATAGCACTTTAACAATCCTATAAACGGTAAAAACTCTTTAAGATCTAATGGATTAATAGCTAAAACAACCTAGTAGATGTAATAACGAAGGTAAACCTAAATAAGGCTCTAGAAACGTTTATTGATATAAACACTCTATATATATAGGTTAAAGGTTAGGTTAAAAGGGAGTAGGAGTATAATAATCTACAGACCCTAATTCCAACTAGCTAATTAGGATTTTCTATCCCTAAGATGGAAAATTGCTATTAGCTTGCTTATAACTAGCGCCTTAGCGGCCCTAACACGATATGCGCCTATAACTCTAAATAAGAAAGCACCATGTGCTAAAATGCAAAATTTAGAACAGCGAGACTTATATTACAATAGCAATAGTAAGTAAGAAGGATTGATATTTGTTACGCTAGCCAAGTAGTATTTGTATATAGATGGCAACTATAAAAGAAGAGTTGCCAGTATTGGGAATAAGGTAAGTGGTTGTTATATAACGCCGTGGCACTAGCGTGGTGAGGAGTTTTAAGCTCCTCGCCCTTCCTATTCCAAATATATCAAGCTTTTAACCAACATCACTGTAACCTACTTAAGTAGCCGTTATTGGTGAGTTACCCTATATGACCAACACTAACTATTTAACGCATAAATGCACTAGTTTACCCCTTTTACGCTATCTAATAGTCAGTATAGTAATTAATGCATTACGGCGTTGCCTTAATAACGCTATAAATGGATAACTATTGGATCTAGATCCATATCTACGCCACTAATAGATTAGGTGTGGATTAGTGGATTGATATCGGCAAAATATAGTACCCTTTTAATAAGTCTAAAGCTCGGCCAGTGTTGCCAAAAGCTCCGGGAGTGCTCGCCAAGGCACTAAAACCTCGGCTAGTGTTAATATTTTAACACCAACCCAGCTTTACTTGGTATACAATTTAAACTTTTATTAAATTATGTTTAGAGGCAATAACACAATTATATTTCAATTATAACGTTAATATAGCTGTTTGGAACCTTTAATCAAATACTTCCTACTATTTATTACGATTTTAAAAGATATTAGTAATAAAATGGACAATATAAGTTTTGGGAGGTTATATTAAGGTTATTATTAGAATAAGGTTCTATAATATAGTGGACACCGTTACTTGTAACTAATTGGGTTGACTATGTAAGCTAAATAAGCTTAAGAGATCCATTAAATTCCACCTATAGAAGTAGAAAGAGAAGAAGAGAAGAAATCAATTAAAACTAAAACCCCCCCTACTATGGTTCCAACACTAATTAGTGCTGCATAGATTAGTAAGGTATAATAAAAAAAGGTACTATTTGATTCTCTAGACTTCTTATTAAAGGCTAAGAATTAAGGTATTGCTTACTAAGCCTAAAGGCCAGTTTGTGAGGTTACTTGCGCTTCTAACCTGTGTCTATTACGCCTTTAGAATGATTAGTTTGTGGTCGTTTCTATACTTCTAGTCCAACTATTAAATTAACTGCGGAACTAAAAGATGGCTACCTCTACAATAGATACTGAAAAATAGAAGACTGGAATTAATGTGACCGCAACCGATATTAAGGAAGTTAAAGCATTCGTTAATTGGCGATTATCAATATATAAGGAGAATGGATGGAAGGGATTCGACCTATAGGAGAGCTTTGTTAACGATTTTAAGTCGTTTATAAGGGATATACTTAATAACCTTGGCAAGGATTAATTGAAGAAGATTAGGGATTACCTCCGTAAAAATAGAGTATATGTATGGAAGGAGGCAAGGAAGTCAATTATAGACGGCCTTTTAGGAACTATTCACGAACTAACTCCCTTAAAATGGCCTGCTGATGACCCTACTGATGATCCTACCGACGGCCCTGCTAACGGCCCTACCGACGACCCTACCCTAGCTCTACTATCACTATCGACTGCCCCCGTTTAAATTATTTAGCTAACCCCGACTATGACCCAAGCTATAGACCAGCTCACCTTATAAGGAAGCTTTAGAAGAGAGATTACCAACTTAGCTAAGTTCTATATAGATGAAGTTAAATACTCTGGCGAATAAGATAACTTTAATTTTAAGTTTAAGATCTTCTAAAACTACTGCCTCTAAGCCGGCGTCCCTAAGCAAGCGTATATTATTGCTATTCCTACTATGCTCCGCGGCCTTGCTCTTAAATACTACTTTACCTACCTTAAAGATCTTAACCTTCTTAAGAATATATGCATAGGCCTTAAATTATACTTTAAAGGCGACGAATATAAACGCGATATCCTATCAAAGTGGAATGCAATTACGCTTAAATAAGTTACTGCTTAAAAAGGACTTGATACAGGCTAAGCATTTTAGATATTAATTGATGAGATGTGGTAGCTATAATATAGGTTAGCAAAGGACCTCTAAAATAATATAATATTCTATAATAAGCTCCTTACTATATGCTAAGACGTACCAGCTTGTAAACCAGCCTGCTTTTAACCTGCTACTACCCTTGCTGGCCTTATTAGCGATATTAAATCCTTAATCGTGACGTACGGTAACTAAGAACTAGAGATTAAATTATTCTATACTAACTAACGATATCACTCCTCTAACCGTCAATACTGTAATAAGGGTAAAAAGTGCTTTATATGCAGTAAATCTGGATGTTGGTCTACAAACTATACAAAGGACGAAAGGGACTGAAGAATACGTTAATATATCTCCGATTTTGAGGGCAGTAATAATAATACTGAAGATAACGAAAATTAGGAAGCTTTAAACTTCTACTTTAATATAGAACCCTGCCCTAGTTATCACGGCGACCCTAAGGCGGAGGCGTTTTGGACCGAATTTGTAAAGGGAGAAGGATAGAGACTATGGACTTATTTACTAGTATCCTTTTTGTTTTTCTTATTCCCTAGTTATTGCCAGTGTCGGAATAAGGTTCTATAATATAGTGGACACCGTTGCTTATAACTAATTGGGTTGACTATGTGAGCTAAGCAAGCTCAGGAGATCCATTAAATTCCACCTGTAGAAGTAGAAAGAGAAGAAATCGATTGAAACTAAAACCCCCCCTACTGTGGTTCTAACAGTTATATTAAGGTTTTATTAAGGATTTAATATAGCTATAGACCCTAGAGAACTAGTAGTCTAGAGAAGTATTTATTAATATTCTATCTATATTATTATCTTAATCTAACCTAACTATATTAGTTGCCGCTAAATCCCTTCTAGCCCCCAGAGAATAACTGTAATAACTCTTATATAAGCACTATAGGTATATATCTAGGTTATATCTATAATCTAATATGGAATAGATACTACTCGATAGTCCAAACACCCAATTTTATAATAAGGTAAAGTAACTTCTAGTAGTTATAAGAAGGATCTAATTAGGATATAGACCGAAAATTTTCTCTAAAATAGGCAGGTAAATGCTTTTAGTGGGATGGAGGTTGCATAAGATATAAGTTATATTTTAGACAAAACTATATTATATCTATAATCTAACCTTAATAGATTATTAATAAAGTCCTTAATAGCCCTAATAGCTCTATCTAAGATCCAGACGCCACTATAATGGCTATACATGGCACTCTAGTAAATAGGGCAGCAGCTTTTAGGCTATATTCTGATCCAGACTTAGATAGTAGTAAGGGCAAGGGTTCTAGCACTTATAATGCTGCTCCTTAGCTAAATATTATAAAGGGGTGTATTTCTAGTGCCCCTAGCTAATATACTAAGGTATAGTACCTTGGACTTAATAAGCGCCCAGGGTGGGTTCCGTTCTTTTATATTAAGGTAATATCTAGTATGTATCTAGCTTATATCTAAGATATAACTAAATATAGCCCTATGGCAAATATTTCCTCGTCTATATTCTACCAGAGGAAATTTTCTGTAGATAGGATTATACTATTAGGAAGACCGTAAGTTATAAGTACTATATATCTTTATTATATCCTAGATCTAACTATAATAGGATCCAAATACTAAGCACACTATTTGCGCTTGGGAAAAAAAATTCGCAAATAGTTATAGAGGATTAATTAAGTATATTAAGTTGCATTTCCTAGTAAGATCCTAGATGTATCTATATTATATCTATATTATAACCTTTTTCTAATCTTAAAATAAAGAAAGGTGCAGGCTATATAATTAGAAGTGTAAAGCCCGGAGGTTAAAAAGAGCTGGAATTGGATAATTTAGATAGTATGGTTGTCTATATATTTATATTATATCCTAGATCTAACCTATTTTAGCGGCTTAGAAGACACTTTGTAGAGCTATTTATATAGAAGAGAAACTGCAGGTTATATGCCCTGTTAGTAAAGCAGTAAGAAAGGCTGGAATATATTATAATAGTATAAACTATTATTCTTCTATTCAGGATATATTGCTAATATATTTTAGCGCCCCCAGCTAAAAATACACCCTTAACAGCCAAAGGTTATGGAAAACATAAAGCAACTTCAGCAGATCTAAGTATATTATTATTTATAATCTTATTATATTATAGATCTAACTAGAATATATAGAGGAGCTAGTTAAGTAGATACGCATTATATTCCGTTCTAGAATTCCATTAACACCTAAGGGCAAGGCAAGTTTAGGCAGTTCTAATTACTATATAACCATAATCTAACCATAATCTAACCTTAATATAGCCTAACCGCACCGCAATATTTAAGGTTATTGGCAAGTCTAATAAGCAGAAGTGTTCTTCGTGTAGGACTAGTAGCAAGAGTAGGTTTATTAGTTATATTTCTAATATATCTTAGATCTAATATAAATAGCATGCTTATCTAACCGGGCTACATGTATATGGTTCAACAAGGTATACTTATAGTCTTTAATTATATTACTGATATATTTATAATCTAACTGTAAATAGAACTTTGTTTTACCCGGAACAACGCTACTAGGGGTTATAGATGACTTTAATAATAGGGAGACATTTAATACTAAAGAGGACTACACTATATAGGTTAAATAGGTTATAGCGTTTATACATCTTAGATATATCCTAGTTCTATCCTAGTTCTATTATAGACACTAAAGCATTAAGCGCGGGCATAGAGCATAGCGTGGAGTATATGGGTTAGGCTTTCTTAGACATTGCAATATCCTTATATCTAGGTAATAACCTTAATATAACCTCTGCTCCTTATGCTTATAAATATAAAAATTTATATTAACTAAGTTCTTATTCTAATTTTCTCAGCTCTAACTCCAGCTTCTAATTTTGTAGTTTAATTACCTTTGCTTTAGCTTCCATACATAGAACCCTAGCCTCTTATTCACAAACATTTAATTGGGATTGCTGTAGCGTTAACTGTTATAAGAATTAAGCTTATTAAGTAACTGTTGTATAAAGTAAAGACTGTGAGCTACTCTTATGTCCTAGATATAGTTAGCTTATAAGCTAGATACATTAAGGATATATCTAGATAATCTTACTTAATGGTAAAATAGGTCTAGGAGAGAGCGAAACCTAGCTATCATTTAATGTTATAATAGAGGAGACTAAAAGATATTAGCTTTATAGAACTTAGTAAAATCTAGAATATAATATACTAGAGCGAACAGAGGCAATAGATTGTAAGCGAGATTTTAATTATACGCCTCACAAACTTCGTAATTGCGACTATGGGCGTATATTAGTTCTAGAAGATAATATATCTAATATAACATCATTAAAATCAAAATCTTCATCCTCTTTAATACTTATAGATATAGCATTAGCTTTTCCTTTGCCAGTACAGGCCTGTTTTCTTAATTTTTCTAGCTCTTTTGAACCTTGTTAAACTATAGCAGATTATATTAGCGATATATCCACGTTAGAGCCATAATAAAGCCATACATTTACGCTTCTCTGCAAGAGCCATTCTTTCGGCGACAGATGTAGTTTATAACATATATAAAATTCCATGCTGATTATATGCCTTCCACGCTTTATAATTAAAAATATTAATTCTCTGCCCACTAAATCTGTTATTATAATACTATATAACGGATATAACAGATATACAAATATTAAAATAGCGGCGAGAAGGCTTAATCAACGCCCTAGATTATTTGCTTAAAAATAGGAGCATTTAACGGCGTTTATATTCTTTACAATTATAGAGAATATATTATTGTCCATTTTACTACAATACGGATTTATTCCAGATGCAATACACATATATCACTTATATCGACACCAGTTTATAATTTTATGGTTATTGCTGTACTTTTCTATAACCGCGAATGTTAGAATGTGGATATAATATGGATAAATTAGGGATATAATATCTCCATACTTTTAATTACGTCTAAAATTTCGTAGTATTGCTTGCGGCTTATAGCCTCTATAATTAAAGCCATATGCTACCCAACACTATCTTGGCCTATATTTCCGGCTCCAATAACCCAACGAATACCATGAAGAATGTGGATTTAGTAATATATAATTGCAGACTTCATATAGCCCTGCTAGGTCTGTAAGGGGTTAATATCTACTAGGTAAAGGCCAAGCCCTAATATATTTTAGTAATATCTTTAATATATATATATTATAAAATACCTTTTGCCTGCGCCCCATCCATATCTATAAGAGCTGTATAAAATCCATATTTATAAATATAACTCTAATAAGTTGGATAGCCGCAATTCTTATATAAGCGGAATATAGTATGGAAAAGTTATTAATATATTTCTGCTAATTAACCCATGGCTTGGTTTACAAAAACTCTTATTAGTATAATAACTATAGCCTTATTAGAATAAAGATATAACTGTAATATAACCGTAATATAACCAGGTTATATAATACCTTTATTAATTCTAGGGATATTTATAGTAATTACAACCTTATCTAACCCAGCTGTACCAACCCGTTTAAAAGACATATCAATTTTAAACATTTTTAACGTTGAGAGTATTTCTACCCGGCCTTTTTAAAAGCATATAATTATTAGCTTGCTATTTTAGTAGAATATATCTTATATATATCTAGGACCTATTTTATAATGCAGATGCTTTTTAAATATTACCCCTTATATATCTTAACCTTGCGGAAATAATAAAAGCTATTGCTTTTTAATTAGGTATTAAATCTTATTAAGATTTACAAGGCTTTGGTAAAGGCTTAAAAGGCTAGTAATATTATATTTTTCGCAAAACTCTTTTATTAAAGGGCTGTATGTAAAAGAGCCTAATAGAATAAGGATAGAGTATTAATATAACTTGGATATAATATACTTAAAGTAAGCCCTAGCCCCAACTGTCGCTGGATTTATTATTAAAGTTCTTTAATAAGCTATATTAAAACCTTTAATAGAGGCTCTAGAGGATGCGTATATTTGCTATAAGAAGTTAAAACAATATATAGGCAATCCTTAATATTATCTGGCCATATATAGTTGAACTCTATATTATAAGGGGCTAGTACCTATTTTCCAGGTCCTTAGGCGTGGTTACAGCCTAGATATATTAAGGTTATATTATAGTTATATGCGTATTATAATAACTTACCGCAATTATCTAATCTTTTCTTCCTATACTCTACCGCTGCATAGGTTTCTGGAGTGCCCTAATAGCCTTAGTCAAGTAAATCTCTTAAATATTTTAATAAGTATCTTAAAACTAAAGAAAGAGACTTTCAATAGTGTTTTTTATAGTTTTATATTTAACTTCCCTTGGTATAGTATATGCTTGCCACGGGTCTATCTATAAGTGACTAGTTATAACTTAGTTATAGTTATAATATATTTAGGATATATTAGACACTAACCGTGTACTTTATAATATAAAGATATGGCTTATAACTAGCACTCTACTCTATGCAGGCAATCTAGTACTGAAATACATAATAAATACTATTATAAAGTCTATATACGTTAATAAGAATAGATAATATAAATAAGTATCTTACATATTTGTGTCTCTTCGTTTAAGATTATCTTAATTTAATTCTATTAAATCGCCAAGGAAATATATAAGAGTACATAATGTCTATATTATAACTTAGATATAGTAACATAATATTATAGATATATTATACCTTTTCTTGCAATTTATATATTCTTTCCTAGTCTTCCTCTATAACTTGCTTATAGTAAAAGTTTTATATCTAAGGGTCTAAGTATTCGCAGTAAAATACGCCTATATAGGGTATCTGTCTCCTAAAGCACTTTTAAAGACTAAGAAGAGGGTATATTATACTTATCTTATTCCTTAATATGCACGAGTATTATATCTATCTGTATTTGTTGGAAATACAGGCAAGTTGCCGTTACGCGAGGCAAGTTGCCGTCACGTGTCGCCGCGGCACTAGCGTGGCAAGGAGCCTTAAGCTCCTCACCCTTCCTTAAGTAGGAAAAAAGAATAGAATAACAAACATCATACTAGCTACAACCTGCAGCTATATAATATCACCTTATAAAACCAACACTAATCAGTAGTTAACTTTACTATTATACCACAGAACAGCTAGGTATTCCACCAAGAAGAGATAAGCCACTATACCAGTACTACTCGTGCTAGAGAAAGCTGTTTTTTGAGGTCAGAACTGGTTCTAAACCTTAAATAGAACTCTTCCACAAATCTAAGGATCTAAAGGCCAGAACTGGTCCTAAGCCTTTCCCAGATTATAGATTCTTGCGTCTATTACGCAGAACAACACGCTTTACGAGTTTTCGCGATTTAAGGCCAGAACTGGTCCTGAGCCCTATAATCGCAAATATATGTTACGAACGCGTACCAAACAACAAACGACAATCCCTATACCATCAATACTTCCCTTCCTCCGAAAACATGGCTACCAACTAGAGAGACTCCTTACCACTAGGGGTAGCTACGTACGCGAAACTCATCGATAAAGATTGGGACGAATTTCCCGTTTTTGATATAATAACCTGTACAGCAAAATAAGTTAATAGCTTCCTCCTATACCATATTCTCTTCTACCAAAGTAGACACTACGCCGATATATAACTGTGGGAATATTTTAGGGAGGATTTTATAGGATAGACCGCTGACACCTAGGCACTTAGCAATGTTAATATTGTTTAAGATTTTTAAGACTTCCTTTAGGAGAATGGAGTATTTGTCCCTATAGATGGGGGCATTATTAGAGATAACATTTAGGAGTAGGTCCTTAACGTAAAGGAAGAGCATAAATGGACTTTATAAGAGATTAAGCACCAAATACGCACTATGAAAAAGTTTAACTCTTAATGGAATCCCAACAACGAACAGCCATAATTAATACCTTTCTATAGTCCCCTACTAGCTACATAAGCATCTCCAGCCTAACTACTAGCTGCTCTGCTAATTCTACTAGCTATTCCAACTGCTGCACTACTAGTTGTCCCAATCGCTGCACTACTAGAGACGCTTTAACCTCCATAGCAACCTCTGCAAGAATCTTCGCAGCAATCTTAGTAGCAAGCTCTATAAGAACCACCATAGATAACCTTAGGCTATTAAACACCTTAAGTTCCTTAGGCTGCTGTATCTTAACCTATACCTTAAGCTCTATCCCACCAGAGATTCTTAACCTTGTTTAACTTAAGCGCTAAGACGTTTCCTCTAACCCCTACCGTAACTAGATAACTGGCATAATAAGCCAGATCTGTAAATAATATCCTAACCTACTAGTAGTAAGCTCGAAAAGAACCTCCGCAGTAACCTCTATAGTAATCTCTGTAGCAATCTCCACAGCAACCTCCATAACGACCTCCGTAATAACCTCCGCAATAACCTCTACAACTACCACGCAATAAGCAACACTACCCGCCATATCAGCAATATAGACAGCAGAATGCTTACAACAAGGTTAGATCGCCAGAGGTTTAGTATTAAAAGATTGGATTGCTAGAGGTTCAATATTATAAGGAGCTTAATTACGGCGAATACAACAGTTATAACAACGGCTAGTACTGCACCGATTGCTCCTATGGATAAAGAAGGTATAGATAAGGCCGTGGCAGCTATAATAGACGCAGAGGCTCTAGCTACCGCGGAGGAGGCTCTTGTGGAGGATTTCCTACCAAAGGAAAAGCTTAATTTAACAACACTATTGCTCTTTAATAGATGCATCCTTTCCCTAAACAAGGATTCTATTGCTTTACGCCAGAAGGGTTAAGGTAAGAAAATCAACGTTATCAACGTTAATTCTTTAAAGCTAGGATATGTGGAGCAACATGCTTGTGGAGCTTATGTTACTTCTATCTATTAACCTAAGGCTTTATTTAATCTCTCTATTGCCGCTTAACACCAGGAACCAACTAAGGATAACACCCTTGCCCTAAATAAACATCTTTCCTAGCAAATAAACTATCTTAATTGGGGACTACTCTATATGCCTATTTATCTTCCTACCGCTAAACTATTTGTATTTGTTAATAAATCATTTGCAAATAATAAAGATTTTAGCTCCCAGTTAGGATATAAGATTATTATCACAAATAAATCTACTAGAGAGAATAACTTTATAATCTACGGTAATCTTATCCATTAGAGCTTAACTAAGAGTAAGTATATCACTTAAAGCGTTCTAGCGTTAGAGATATATGGAATGGTTAGCGGAGTTAATATGGTAATTGCAATTGGAACCACCCTAAAGATAATTATAGATTAACTTAAACTTCCCGTTATCCCTATAATCATATGCACTGACTTATATTCCCTCTATAAGTGTTTAGTTAAGCTTGGTACCACAAAGGAGAAGCGCCTTATGATTAATATTATAGCACTTCGGCAATCCTATAAACGGCGAGAACTCTTTAAGATTTAATAGATTAATGGCCACAACCCAGTAGATGCAATAACGAAGGCAAACCCAAACAAGGCTCTTAAAACGTTTGTTAACACAAATACTCTACGTGTACGAGTTAAAGGTTAGGTTAAAAGGGAGTAGAAGTATAACATTTTGTAAACCCTAACTTAAACCAGCCAATTAGGATTTTCCATCCCTAGAATGGAAAATCGCTATTGGCTCGCTTACTACTAGCGCCTTAGCGGCCCTCCTAATAAGATATCTACCTACAACTCCTAAGTAAGAAAGCACCACGTGCTAAAAGGCAAATTTTGGGACAGTAAGACTTATATTACAATAGCAATAGTAAGTAAGGAGGATTAATATTTGTTACGCTAGTTAAGCGGTATATATATATAGATGGCAACCGCAAAAGAAGAGTTACTAGTGTTGGGAATACAGGCAAGTTGCCATTACGCAAGGCAAGTTGCCGTTATGTAAGGCAAGTTGCCGTCACGTGTTGCCGCGGCACTAGCGTAGTAAGGAGCCTTAAGCTCCTCACCCTTCCTTAAGTAGGAAAAAAGAATAGAATAACAAACATCATACTAGCTATAACCTGCAGCTACGTGATATCACCTTATAAAACCAACAGTATTAGAACCTAGTTATATATAAGATCTATCTAGGATATAGTCTCTTACATTTTTATACATTTTAGTAATATTCTTATTGTTTAGCTGTAGGCTAGATAAATCTATTATATATCTAATCCCGTACTTAGAGGATATAGGATATTCTAATATCTCTTAACTAAATATAAGTCTTTCTACTACAAGCGATCTAGTTTATGTAATTAATATTAAGCCTAGCTATATTATAGAAATAATTAGTTTATATATTATATATAGCTTATATTATAGAATTCTACTTACTACTAGTGTTAAAGAAGAGGCATTGGCAGATCGTTATAGCGTAGATATTTAGGATTATATATCTTTATAATACTCCTAATATAAGCTAGATATATCCTAATTACCATCTTTAATGTTTATACATATGCGTTCCTCCTATACCTATTACCCTTTATAAAAGAAGTCCTCCTATAATTATTTTAAGTCTTTAATTAAGGACTAAGTTGCTTCTATTAGTAGTAGTATAGAAGAACTACCTAAGATAGGTAAATATATAAGGGTGCCTGGATTATATCTTAGATATATTATTAATCTATCCTAGATATATCTCTGCGCACTTTAGGGTGGCTATATATTATTAGCTATTTCTAATACTAAAATTACACGATCTTAGATATACCAAAAATAGAGTATAGTTGCAATATTATATAATTAAGTGTAGCTTTAATGGCGATAATTTTAAAGAATTTTGTATTAAAAGCTTATAAAGTATGCGCGTATGGTGCTAAAGTTCATCTAGTATAAGATTTTGCGACGTGGCGTATTTTAACACTCCCGGGGCTTTCGGCAACACTGGCCGAGCTATATACTCCCTTTCAATGGCCTCAATGGTTGGTGGTTGACGCAATTGGCGCGCAGTTAAGGTCATTTAGCAACTCGACCGACTAGCCTATGTCGTGTTTTTTTAACACGCAGCCTGCGCGCAGCCTACGCGCAACCTGCCAGTAATCTACGCATTTGGCAACCATAATTATATTTACCTCTTTTATACTAATAACATATTTTAAATAAATAAAAGCTACTTTAAAGCTATTTATAAGGCTAATAAAATAAATAATATTATTTTAGATAATTTAATATAATATAGCGATAGTTCTCTTCTACCTATCTACCTATTAACTTACCTACCTGCCTATATCGCCTACCTGTCTGTATTGCCTACCTGTTTATATTGCCTACCTATTTATATCTGCCTACCTATCTATATCTGCCTACCCGTTAGCATCTGCCTACTGTTACGGCTAGCTTTCTGTGGGAGCGATCCGATAGATCAAGCAACAATAAGGGGCTATATTATAAATAGACTAAGGTAAGGGCTTAAAGAAAGGGGCGCGGTAGACAACTATGTACATATTCGGTCGTCGGGGCAACGTTAGGGCAACGTTGATCCGTGACCGACAACGCCTTAATGGTAGCTATGTAGACGAACCGTCACATTACCCCCCTTTAAGCCAGGAGGATCGCCCTTGATCCTTATAGTTAGGCTCTCCTTATCCGTCTTGCCCTTCCGTCCTTCTCTGCTTTATTGTCTTCCTCTAAGGGCTCTAGATCTACGTCCTTGTGATACGCCTCTAGCCATTGCTGCAGCCATATAGGTGGTCCGGCATTATAGGGTCTCTCGTCGTGGAATGTCTTGATCTTATAGGGGGCGCCGATAAAGCCGTCTGCGTTATACCAGGTGTTGTCCAGGTTATGGCCTACCCAGTTAACCTTATACTGTAGCCTTCCGTGGTAGGTTCTACTAGTAAGGATCTTATCAATCTTATACTCTAGCTCGCCATTAATTAGAACTGGCTCCTCTAGCTCCCTGTTTTAGCCTAGCAGGGGGTTATCTGGGTCCTTTCGTAGTCGATCAACATGGAAGACGTTTAACATCTTCATGTTTAGGGGTAGGTCGATAATATATAAGTGTCCTTTTATACCTAGAATCTTATAGGACCCTATAAGCTGTCTATCTAGCTTAATACTTGGTTGGTTAGTAGCCCAGCCCTTCCTAGTAACGTATACTCGATTACCTACTCCGAAGTCTAGTTCGCGACGGTGCCTATTAGCTTGCCTTGTCTGCCGCTCTTAGGCCTTTGCTAGGTTGTCTCTTGCCCATTTAACTGCGTCCCAGGTCCTATATGCGAAAGCCTAAGCTTCTTACGAGGTGTTAAGGTTGCTCGTATACGTTCCTCCCAGTTAAAGTAAAGCCTTGGCTTAAATCCTAGCTCTAGCTTATATGGTGCGAAGCCAGTGAATTCATACAGTAAGATTGCCTGTATAAAGTCTATATAGGGAAGGAGCTCTGACCAATTGTCCTAGTAGTGGTTAATAAAGGGCCTTAAGCGTTGGTTAATATACTGGTTTAGTACCTCTATATTACCATCAGTTTGTAGGTAACCGGATATAGAGAGCTTTTACTTAACATTAGTTAGTTTACATAGCTCGTCTATAAAGGCCAAGATAAATTAGGGTCCTTAATCTAATATAGCCGTCTCTAGAAGGCCGTACACGCGCCAGACGTGTTGGTAGTATAGGTTTACTGCGTCAGCTACAGTAGCAGTTTTATAGCAGGGTAGTAAGAAGGCTCTCTTACCTAGTCAATTAATAACTACAAAGACGTTGTCAAAGCCCTTTTTATCCATTAGGAAGGACTTAAAATCAAAAGAGACATACTGCTAGCAGCGTTCACTAATTAGTAGGGGGTGTAGCAGGCCTAGGGTTTTATCCCAAGGTATATAGGTCCTCCTACAGGCCCTACAGTTTCTTACGTAGGTATTACAATCTGAGGGTAGTCCTAGCTAATAGTATTAGTCTGCCACAAGTTTCCTAGTCTTTATTTTGCCTGGGTAAGCGGTTACCTAGCGAGAGTATACCTCTACAATAAGGTAGGTACGGAGGCAGTTAGTATTAGGGACTATTAGCTTGCTAAAGCGGGTTAATAGCCCTCCTTAGAGTTTCCAGCCCTTCCAGTCTTGCTCAGCTAGCTAACATAGCCCTACTAGCGACTCGCTAGTTCAATTGGCCTAGAGGACCTAATTAACCAGCTTATACAGTTCCCATTCGCAATTTGCTGCCACTAGGGGGTCCCTAGAGGTTTCCTCTAGTGTAGCAATTATAAGGGCGGGGTTAATTAAGTATATAGTGCATGCGGCTACGTCCTTCTCTTTCTACATCTTTAGGTCCTCTTGCTTTCGTAATAGGGTATCAGCCACTATATTCGCCGTGCCTAGCCTATAGGTAATCCGCACATAGAAATTAGCTAGTAGGTCCGCCTAGCGGGCCTGCTATAGATTTAGCAGCCTCTTGGTTATAAAGTACTTAAGGGCTCAATAGTCCGTAATTACTATAAAGGGTGTACACTGGAGGCTAATAAGGTGACCTTGCCATTCCTATAGGCCTCTTATTACTGCTAGCATCTCTTTGTCGTGGATCTCATACCGCATCTCTTTAGGGGATATTGTCTTTAAGAAGAAGGCTACTGGCTTCTAGGTCCTATCGTCTTACAGCTGGTTTAGTACCCCAGCTACTACTCCATCACTTGTATCAGTCTCCACGCGGGTGTCTCAGAACGGTAAGTAGTGCTTTATTATACCGTCCGATAGCATAAGGGCCTTAACTCGCTTAAAGGCTTTAAGCTCCTCCTCCCCCAGTGAGTGCCACGCTCCCTTCTTTATAAGCTTACTAAGCGGTTATACAACTCAGCCGTAATCCTTTAAGAAGGCCTAGTAGAAGTTATAGAATCCTAGAAAGGATTACACCCCTTTTATAAAAGTAGGGGGCTCCTAATCCTTAATTATAGCTAGCTTGTCGGTGTCTATAGCAATCCCATTAGTACTAATAATAAAACCTAGGAACTTTATCTCCGTAACATTAAACTCGCTCTTCTTAATATCCGCCTATAGGCCTGCCTCTCAAAGCCTTTATAGGATCTTTTTAACGTAGACTTCGTGCTCTAGCGGGTCGTCTAAGTAGATAAGGATGTCGTCTATATAGGCTGTACAGAAATCGTCTAGGTAGTTAAAAAGGACATTATTAATAAATCTCTGGAAGGATATAGGGCCGTTACACAGTCTAAAGGGTATGACGCGGTATTTATACAATCCGTACCTTGTACGGAAGGTAGTTAACTCCTCTACCTCTTCCTTCAGCCATATATAGTAGAAAGCCTATCAAACATCTAGCTTGGTGAAGATTTTAGCTCTTAATAGCCTAGTCAACATCTCCTCAATTAATGGCAGCGGGTAGCGGTCCTTCTTGGTAATTGTATTAAGCTTTTAAAAGTTAACGTAGAATCACTACCCCCTTTCTAGTTTCTTAGCAAATAGAACTAGAGCTGCAAAGGGTGTGTCACTTAGTACAATAAACCCCTTTTATAGGTGCTCCTATAGGTAGACCTTAATAAGCTCTAGCTGCTCTAGCGACATATTATATAGCAGGCTAGGAGCTAGATTGCGGCTATTGCCTTTAAGAATAATATTATAGTCTACCCCCTTGCGATGCAGTGGTAGCGTATCAAATATAGCTTTTGAGAAACAGTCAGCGTATTCTTAGTAGGGCTACAGCAGCTTTTTACAGATAAGCCGGCGAAGTTCTTCCTTATTATTAGGTAGAGCGTCTTGTGCCTTCTTATCCTCTATTAGTTGGTCTATCTCGTAGAGGCTAGTATATCCAATTACTACGTCCCTACGCTTTACTCCTTATAGGAAGTTCCTCGCCTTAAGTAGCGCGATATCTGCTGCTCTAAACTCCCTAGTAGATAAAGGCCTCCTTACTCTCGGCTTTAACAGTAAAGCTGGCCTAGGGTAGAGCTGGTCTTCTATTTTCCTAATCGCATCTTAGGTATCGATCTTCCAAGTATGCCTATAGTTATATAGGGTCCGCTTGGCTTGCTTTAGCTTAGCCTATCCCTCCAGCTTAATTTTAGTAGAGGACTTCTTCTCTTAAAGTTCACTAATCGCGACTGTACGTTTAAGGATGCGTTAGGGGGTAGACTTGGACTCTTAATCTAGCAGTGCGTCTCTTTAATCTACATCTCTCTGGTAATCCTTATTAATTGGCAAGGGTAGAAGCTCCTTTTTTAATATAATTACGTCCTGCCTGCCATGGTAGTTCTTCTTAGTTCGCCATACCAAGACCTGGTGTTTGCAATTAATAAGGGCCCCAGTCTTCTTAAACCACCTATAGCTAATAAGAAGATTGTAGCAGCCCGTATTATAGAATAGGAACCATATAGGGACTTATTAACCGTCTATAACTAGGTTCGCCTTAAAGAGCTATCTAATTATATCTGTCTGCTAATTATTATGGCCAGATATAGCAACTCCTTATCCTTTAATCTTATAGAGCTTTGGTCGCAGTCGTTGCTTAATAATTAGCAGTAGCTTATAGTATATAAAGGCCTCTCCGCCCGCACTAGAGTTAAGCAGGCTTACCATATTAAGAGCCACGCCGCCTAGCGCGATCCTATATAGTGTTATAAGGGCTGCGCCTTCTAAGATCTCCTTTAGCTGTATAGGCGCTATATTAATTACTCCGATCTACTCTAGATAGGAGACTTCTCCTAGAGCTACTCATTTTCCAACTCTGCCAAGTTAGTGACTATCTCGTACTCTTCGCTTTGGTTAATTACTTTAGCTTCCGTCTTCTTTAGCGCTGTATAGTTATTAGAGTAGTGTCCTTGCTTGCTACAGTTAAAGCAGGTAACTGGCGCTTTTACGGCTGGTGCTAGAGTTAGAGGCTATTGGGAAGAGAGGGGACCTTTAGTCTCTTTAGCGCCCCTAATAGAAGCTCTCTTACTAGCCTAGGCTACTCTGCGGTTACTTTATTCCTTGCCTATCTGCTTTAGACCTTAGGCGTACTATTAGGCAGTCTTGCAATAGGCCTAGAAGCCACAGTCTTTATCTGCCACCTTAACTTCTATTTAGACGCGTAGGCTGTCATAAAGCTTATTATAAAGCTCCTCTTTTTACTGATCTTATGGCATCCTTAAGATATTTGCTAGCCGTATAAAGTTAGATTAGAAATTGTTAAAGTCTCCTAGGTACAGCATTTTAAGGCTTTTAAGCTCCTGCCGGGCCTTAATGCGGCAATCTGGGTTTTTAAAAACATTCTCTAGGAACTTAAGTACTTCTTTACTAGTAGGGTTGCGTTCCGCATCGCGCTCTACCTCTAGGTAGGGTAAGAGGTGGTTATAAGCTTTGCCTCCTATATGCGTTTTAATATACGCTACTTTTGTATCCTCTTCCTAATCTGGGTTGTCTTAATAAAACTAGTCTGCATTAGATTAAAGCTTGTTTCATATATAGCCGCTCTAGGCACAATAGGTAGGCTCTTTCCCATCTATCAGCGTAGGTGGGTCTAGAAACTTTACCGTACGTCCTAAGCCCGTAACACTGCTTATCTAAAAGAGTGGTGTCCCTTCTTATATTGTCTATAATGGTGTGCTTCCTTACTCACTGTCTTCCTAATCTAGGGCTTATATAGTGACCTTGCGGCCTATCCTTAATATCTTCCGATTGGCCTCGCAGAGCTCGTCTATCCTATTATCTAAGTGCTCCTTAAGCTCCGCTATCTTTACCTCGGCCTCCTCTTTCCCATTAAGGGCCTCGTACGCGTGGTTATTTGTAAGACGCCATAATATAGCAATCTGCTGTTCTATTGCCTTTCTTTGTATTCCCTAGAGCTTCAGCTCTTCTATGAGTTTGGTTATAGGGATCACGGCTAGGCTTTAGGTGGTCGCGGCTGTGTACTCTCTCTTTGTCTCTATTTTAAAGTATATAGGGTTCTCGTCGTCTTCCAATTACGCCATAAGACGGTCCCATTTGCTTTTTATATCGTCCGCGAGCTCCGTCTCGCTGTAGTACGGTTAGAGCTCCGGCGGCTCAAGTGACGCGTCTACGGGTTCCTCACGTACTACCAGCGTTAGGTCGGTAGCTATCTCTAGCGCGCTAGGCCTTAACGCGCTCCTTTTTGCCATAGTATCTCTTTTGCTTTCTTAGGCAACTCTTACTACTAAGATTATAATTAGGGTGATCCTTTTAATCTAATTACTACAGTCTCTTCTTTTAGCTGCTTAATCCGCTGTCACAATTGCCTACCTCAAGCAGGGCTTAGAGGGTTAATTGGTCTATAATTGTGGTAGTAGAACAGCTCTCTATCTAGCTATACGTTTAACCGTTGGACCTAGTATTATGTCGCCTCTACAGGCTAGTTAAGGTTAACCTTAGTCTAATATTACGGCTAGCTTTCCGTAGGAGCGATCCGATAGATCAAGCAATAATAAAGGGCTATATTATAAATAGACTAAGGTAAGGGCTCAAAGAAAGGGGCGCGGTAGACGACTATGTACATGTTCGGTCGTCGGGGCAACGTTAGGGCAACGTTAATCCGTAACCAACAACGCCTTAATAGTAGCTATATAGACAAACCGTTATACCTACCTATCTATATCTACTTGCCTGTCTATATCTACTTACCTGTCTACATTGCTTACCTATCTATATTGCCTACCTATTTGTATTACCTACCTGTCTATATCGCCTACCTATTTATATCTGCCTACCTATCTATATCTGCCTACCTATTAGTATCTGCCTACCTATCTGCATCTGCTTGCCTATCTATATCTACTTACCTATCTATATCTGCCTACCCGTTAGCATCTCCCTATTTGTGCCTACCTGTCTGTGCTTAGTGCTTTTATCAAACCGGACCCTTATTGACGGTTGTTTAGTTTGATTAATTTGGTCCAATTAAGGTTTGTTTAATATAGATTAAACCAATTAAATAAACTAATTAGACTAAATTAATTGTCTATTGGTTTAATAAATTGCTAGAATAGCCTTCCTGCCCTTACTATAAGCCAGTTGCCTTGGGAACTAATCTCTTAGTGGAAATAAAGTTCTAGTAAGATAGTGGAGAGCCAATAGCCATAGGTATTGGAGGCATTAAAATTTTTTAAGCCTTATACAGCCTCCCTACTAAAGACTCTTCTATCCTGCCTCTATAGCCCCTTTCTTTACCGTGTTTACCTTAGTTAATCAGGTTTCCCACTTAATGCCTTTAGATATATCAATTGGTAATATTTCTGATCGATCTACGCCTTCGCTGTTTTCTATAGAGGGCAGTTTGCACCCAAGGCAGCCGACATATAACGTAGATGGCTTTATCTTCAGGCCTAAAGATACAATTAGCTATTAGCTTGCTCCACAGCTTAATAGCAAAACCTCTTATAGGCGTAGAGCCTGGGTCTGGCAGCATAGCACTCTAGTATAAGATACAAAGCAACAGCAGTACTGGCTTTACTATAGATATAAGCTTATAATCTCTTACACGAAACCTACTAATAGGAAAGGCCATAGAGTAATCCCTTCTGTAGTTAGATTAGCAGCCTCCACATCACATATAATTAGCCATATAGTTAACACCCACGGCTTTAATAGGCAGGGAGAAGAACCCTATAAAGAGGAGGACGTTATTATAACCAAAGGTTTACCCACTTATCGAGTCGAATTCTACCAATACCGCGAATACCTTGTTGCCTTTATGGTCTTAGACAATATCTCTTTTACTAGAGCCTTATTAGAGCACCTTATTCGCCTTATCAGCCTGCTTAACCCTATAGCTATAAGCCTACACCCTACGTCGCCAGCAACAGTTTCTAAATGGGTAATTAAAGATGCAAAGATTATAAGTAAGCGCATTAAACACGCTCTCCATACTGCAGCCTCTAATATAAGCCTTATACTTAATATCTAGATATCGCCTAACTATATCGCGTTCCTTAGTATTAAGGCGCATTTTATTAATCAGAATGGGAAGCTATAGAACCTTTTAATTACCTTCTATATGCTTCTAGGACCTTATACTAGTAAGAACATCGCTTCTATAGTAATTACTACTGTGGAATCCTATAATATTACATCCCATATTACATACACTACTATGGACAATGCGTTAAATAATAACACTTTTATATAGCACTTCTACAACTATCTAGACAAGGATTGGAAGCTCTTCCGGCTTTAATATGGCTGCTATATAATTAACCTTGCAGTAAAGAATGGCCTATATGGTAATATGCATGCAAAGGCTTCCTTATACTCCGCAGAAGAAGCAGCCTCCTAGTATATATATAGCAATAAAGAAGCAGAGTAGTTTACAGCGGAGATACATACTAAACAAGTAGAAGAGAAGGCTGTTTAAAAGCAATACGAAGCCTGGCGTTAGAAAGGTCCTATTAGCATACTTCGCAACTTGGCAATCCACGCTATAATAACACCACAACACAAGAAGGCCTTCCGCGATGCTTAAAGGGCCACAAATAACAATTAAGGCCTTTACCTATACTCACTTGTCAAAGAGAACGCTACAAGATAGAACAGTACCTATAAGATAATTAAATGTGGTAGGTAAACTGCCTAGTAGAACACACTAGGACCTCATTTTCATCCTTAAAGGTCAATATAAGGTTTAGCTATAGCTCTTAATCTTAGTATATAAGAAGGCTAGTTGGTAGGTAAGTTACCAGCTAGCAACTCAGATTGACTTAAATACACGCTATATAATTAATAGCCGCTGTTCTGCCTTCTAAAGCTAAGCCCAATTAATCAATTAGGTTTTACAACGAGCCTTAATACTAAGCCTGTTTTTTAGGGATAGATTAAGACCTTACTAACAGAATCTCTTTTAAATAGGTCTCCGCTTGCGCCCTGCTATTAACAAGTATACCAAAATACAGAAATTAACCTCCAACCGTAGTATCTCTGGCAATTAACTCCTGCCTAATCACTAGGAGGCTTTATATAATATTAAGAAGATACTAGAGCCTCTAGCTAAAGCAACCTTTAAACTAGAGTATTGTAGCATTTATGGCAATACTGGCTCTCTCTGGCAGTGGCTTATAAAGCTCGATAGCCTCTTAACCTTTATAGAGAAGCAAAAAGTAAGGCTGGCAGCTAATAAGTATACAAATAAGTATGTCATCACTATAGTAGAGCTTATATGGGAGAAACTTAACTACTACTACAGCCTTAGTAATATAACACTAGCTTACCAAGTAGCTGTTCTTCTCCATCATAGCAGGAAGTTTCGGTGGTTTGAGACGCATTGGGCTTTAAGGCCTAAATAGCAAGAAGCTGTCAAGGACGACTTCAAAGAGTTTGCTTATACTTCACTTAAGAGCAGGCCTCCTACACCAAAGGTAATAGCTACACGCAGCTCGCCACGTAAGCGGAAGCCTTACACTAAGTACTAGCCCGAAGACAGTAATTCTAATTAGGGTAAGGAGGCAAGAGATCCTATTACTAAGGAGATCAATTGCTATCTTAATAGCCCAGTTATAAAGAGGCTAGTAAGGAACGATGGAATAAAGATTAATATTAATATAATTAACTGGTAGTTTAACCGTCGTAATAAGTATCCTATACTTAGTTTAATAGCTCTTAATCTTACTACAGCGCCGCTAGAAAGTAGCGACCTAGAGCGCAAGTTTAGCGACGCTCTTAATATCTTTATAGATAAGCGCAATAGCCTTAAGCCTAACACAATCGAGGCGCTTATGCTATTGAAATCAGGCCTACACAAAGGTTTACAGCTGTAGGCTTGCAGCTAGAGTAATATAAGCAATTAATTGTCAAACCAGATCAATCGGGTTTAGTTTAATTGATAGTTATTAAACTAAATAAACTCAGTTTAATATCAATCAAACATCTAATAAGATGGTTTAAACCGTTTGGGTTTGGTTTAATAAAAGCACTATCTATACTACCTTGATTTGATTAATCGATTAAATTGTTTATAGTGCTTGCTAGCTAGTTGTTGTTATCTAGCTCTAGTAACGGTCGTCTAGTTCTAGCGACGGTTATCTAGCTCTGGCGATAGTTATCTAGTTCTGGAAACGGTTATCTAGTTCTGGTAATAGTCGTCTAGTTCTAGTAACGGTTATCTAGTTCTAGCGACAGTTATCTAGTTCTGGCAATAGTTGTCTGGCTCTAGCGACGGTTGTCTGGTTCTAGTGACGGTTGTCTAGCTCTAGCGATAGTTGTCTAGTTCTAGTGACGGTTGTCTGGCTCTAGCAATGGTTGTCTGGTTTTAGCGACAGTCGTCTAACTCTGGAGACGGTTGTTTGGTTCTGGCGACGGTTATCTAGCTCTAGCGACGGTTGTCGAGTTCTAGCGACGGTTGTCTGGTTCTAGCGACAGTTGTCTAGCTCTAGCGATAGTTGTCTAGCTCTGGCGACGGTCGTCTGGTTTTGGTAACGGTTGTCTGGTTCTAGCGACGGTTGTCTAGTTCTGGCGACAGTTGTCTGGTTCTAGCGACAGTTGTCTAGCTCTGGCGATAGTTGTCTGGCTCTGGCGACGGTCGTCTGGTTCTGGTAACGGTTATCTAGTTCTGGCGATGGTTGTCTGGTTCTAGCGATAGTTATCTAGTTCTAGCAACGGTCCTCTACTAGCTGCCGTTCTAGTGCCTCCCTAGGTAGGGAGGATGTAAGGAAGGAAAGAAGGGTAAAAAATAAGGCGGCTATAT